>Ga0157375_10001065_pt1 | contig 23722 bp, 20 predicted proteins | sample M35metaG_FD_115311 | JGI IMG/M metagenome (GOLD analysis project Ga0157375, IMG submission 115311) | Miscanthus rhizosphere microbial communities from Kellogg Biological Station, Michigan, USA - M3-5 metaG | ecosystem: Host-associated > Plants > Roots > Rhizosphere > Soil | place: USA: Michigan... | reverse complement strand
GGTGGCGGTTCGGGAAAAGGGCTAGGCCGCGAGCTGCGCGGTCGTTTCGGAGTTCAGGCGCTCCTGATCGGCGGGCGTGAGCACCTTGCCGGTGACCTTGGCGGTCGTATCGACGACGAGATCCACCATCTTCTGGCGGACTTCGCTTTCCATGCGATTGCGCGCGATCTCGGTCTCGGCGTGGGCCTTGGCGATGATGTTCTCGGCCTGGGCGACGGCTTCCTGGGCCTTCTTTTCGGCGAGGGCCTCGGCGCTCTGCCGGGCTTCGTTGATGAGGTGTTGCCCCTCACCATTGGCCTTCTGGATGATCTCCTCGTAATGCTTTTTGGCGTCCGCGAGCTGCTGCTTGATTTTTTCGGCATTCGCCTGGCCTTCTTCGATGCGGCGACGGCGCTCCTCGAGCACCTTGATGATGGGACCGAAAGCGAGCTTCTGCAGGGTGATGTAAAGCGTGAGAAAAATGATGATCTGCGCGATCAGCTTCGACCAATCGACGCCGAAATCGTGAAGCAGCTGGAGAATTTGTTGCATGGCTCGAAGAAAATGCCCGCCGCACGGCTGTCACCGAGCGGCGGGCGGGATGAATTAATATTTCAGAAGCATGAACACGAGACCGAAGATACCCATCGCCTCGGCCAGAGCCGCGAAGATGATGGCCATCGTGAGCGCGCGTCCAAACGAACCCGGATTGCGGCCGACCGCCTCGGTGGCGCGAGCGCCAATGAGACCGATACCGATGGCCGCGCCGGCGCCGGCCAGACCGAAGGTGACGTTACCGGAGAGACCGCCGGTGGTGGCAGCCGTGGTGGCGGCTTGCGCAAGGAAGAGAAGGCTGGTTGTCATTTTTTAGTGGGATTTGTGTGTGTTTGTCTTCCACGCCGCCCGCGTCCTGCACGGTCGCAACGGGAAAAAGGGATTAATGCTCGTCCTCGTGACTGGTGGAGAGCTGGAGGTAAACGGCCGTGAGCAGGGTGAAGACCAGGGCCTGCAGGAGGCCGACGCCGACTTCGAGGAACGCGAACGGCAGCGGGATCACCACGCTGGAAATGGCGGCGAGCCAGCCCGGCCAATGGGCGCCGATGGTCATCATCATGCCCATGAGGTTTTCGCCGGCGAAAATGTTGCCGTAAAGTCGCAGAGGAAGAGAGAGCGCGCGGGTCGAGATCGAGATCAACTCGAGGAAGCCCACGAAAAAGAAGACCACGGCGAGAATGGCGCCCATGACGCCCGTCATACCGCCCTTGGGGCCGAAGGTATGCTTGAGGAAGCCCCACGGACCCACCTCCTGCATCGTCCAGACGAACCACAGGGTCATCGAGACAATCGTAAGCGCGAGCGTGAGATTCAGATCCGACGTCGCCGGGCGCAGCAACGGATAGGCGGGCTCCTCGGAAAACGAGTGGAATGGCCCGACGGGCGGCTCGTGGGACCAGCCGATGGAGCCGACGCCGGGCAGCAGACTGCACAGGTTCGCAATGAGAATGTAGATGAAGAGCGAGGCGAGCAGGCCAAAGCTCCGACCGATCATGTGCCGGCCGACGATGCCTTCCATGCCGGTATAAAGATTCTCGACCAGGGCCTCGAAAAGATTCTGCGGGCCATCGGGCACGATTTTCGCGTTGCGCACCGCCTTGCGCGCAAACGCCAGAATGGCGAGCACGACGACCGCCGAGACGAAAATCGAATTCGTCAACCACGCCATAAAACTGGTGTCCGGCGAGGCACCGAAAAGCGACGGCGCTCCCATGGGAACGGCCTCGGCAAATATGCAACTGATCGTCATCGAATACAAAATCGGAGTGCGAGTAAGCGGCTCTCCAAGTCAAAAACATCCCCTCTCGAAGAAGCGCGCGGGCCGGCTGCGAGACGGGAGACGCCGAACGGGGAGAGCGCGTCGAAGTGGAAATTGAATGCCTCGCCGGGGGTTGACAAGCGCTATTTTGCGACCTTGTGAAAAATTTCACAAGCTCCTCCCTTGAACGACGTTCGATGGACAAGGCGCGCACTAAACCATTGTCTCGCCCGCGCCGAGCCGGTATCCGTGCAAGGGAATGCTGTCCGTCATTATCCCCATTTACAACGAACGCGAGACCATCCGACCCCTGTTTGAAAAGGTCGCGGAGGTGCTCACGAAGATTGGCCAACCGTGGGAAATCCTCTTCATCAACGACGGCAGCAATGACGGCAGCGAGGAGGAGCTCAACGTGATCGCCGCGGAAAATTCCGCCGTGAAAGTATTGCATTTTCGCCGAAATTTCGGGCAGACGGCCGCGATGATGGCCGGTTTCGACCACGCCCGCGGCGAGATCATCATTCCGATGGACGGCGATTACCAAAACGATCCCGAGGACATCCCGAAGATGCTCGCGAAGCTCGATGAAGGCTACGATGTCGTCTCCGGCTGGCGGCGCGACCGGCAGGACAACGCCATCAAGCGCAACCTGCCGAGCATCATGGCGAACAAGCTGATCGCCTTCGTCTCCGGCGTGCGCCTGCAGGACTTCGGCTGCTCGTTGAAAGCCTATCGCCGCGACGTGATCGAGGGCGTGCGCCTTTACGGCGAGATGCACCGCTTCCTGCCCGTCTATACGAGCTGGCATGGCGCGAAAATCACCGAGGTCGTCGTCGGGCACTTTGCGCGCCGCGCCGGCAAGTCGAAATACGGCCTCGAGCGCATCCTCAAGGTCCTGCTCGACCTCATGGTGGTGAAGTTCCTCGACCGCCATGCGCAGAAACCGATGTATGTCTTCGGCCTCATCGGCTTTCTCATGATCGCGGTCGCTGGCATCTTCGCGCTCTGGGCGCTCGGATTAAATATTTTCGACAACAAGCCGTTCATCACGACGCCGCTTCCGCTCATGACGATCTTCTCGTTCATGACCGGCATCATTTGCGTGCTGATGGGCCTGCTCGCGGAAATGATCACTCGCACGTTCTACGAGTCGCAGGGCAAGCGCATCTACCTCGTCCGCGCCAGCCGGAATCTGGAGACAGCGGAATAGGCGCATGTGCGGGATCGCCGGCTTCGTGGGTCGCGGGGACCGGACGGACCTCGAACGCATGACCCGCGCCATCGCCCATCGCGGCCCGGACGCGGACGGGCATTGGATCGAGGAATCCACCGGTGTGCATCTCGGCCACCGCCGGCTCGCCATCGTCGATCTCGCGGGCGGCGGCCAGCCGATGTGGACCGCCGACGGTGCCGTCGGTATCGTCTTCAACGGCGAAATCTACAACCACGCCGATCTGCGCGAACAGCTGAAGGCCCGCGGTTGCGTCTTCCAGACTGACCACTCCGACACAGAAGTCCTGCTCCACGGCTACCGCGAATGGGGCGACGAATTCGTCACGCACCTCAACGGCATGTGGGCCTTCGCGATTTACGACCGCTCGGCCGGGCGGCTTTTTCTCAGCCGCGACCGCTTCGGCAAAAAGCCGCTGTATTGGTTCCGCGAAGGCGGCACGTTCGCGTTCGGTTCGGAACTCACCGCGCTCCTCGCGCACCCCGCCTGCTCGCGCTCGATCTCGGCAGCGGCGCAGCGGAAATTTTTCGCCTACGCGCTCATTCCCGCGCCGCATTCCATCCTCGAGCGCGTCTGGAAATTGCCCGCTGGTCACAATCTCGTCTTCGACCTCCGCGAAGCGACGCCACGCATCACCAAATACTGGGATTTCGTCCTCGAACCCGCCGAGCCCGCAAAATCCGACGACGCGCTCGCCGAGGAACTGCTCAGCCTGATCGATGGCGCGGTGGAGCGCCGCCTCATGGCCGACGTGCCGCTCGGAATTTTTCTGAGCGGCGGCATCGACTCGTCCCTCGTCGCCGCGCTGGCCACGCGTCACGTGCCGGCTGGCGCCCTGCGCACGTTCAGCATCGGCTTCACCGAAGCATCGTTCGATGAACTGGCGTGGGCAAACCGCGTCGCCGGCCTCCTCGGCACGAACCACCAGACGGAAGTCCTCGATCTCGACAAGGCGCTGGAAGTCCTGCCCGAAATTCTCGCAAAGCTCGACGAGCCGCAGGGCGACGGTTCATTGCTGCCGACATGGCTGCTCAGCCGCTTCACGCGGCGTCACGTCACGGTCGCGCTGGGCGGCGACGGCGGCGACGAGTTGTTCGCGGGTTACGATCCATTCCTCGCGCTACGCAAGGCCGAAACCTACGCGGCGCTCGTTCCAAAGCCGCTGCACATCGCCGTTCGCCTGCTCGCAGCGCATCTGCCCGTTTCGCACGCGAACATCAGCCTCGACTTCAAAATCAAGCGCACCCTGCGTGGCCTCGGTCACCCGGCGGCGCGCTGGAATCCCGTCTGGCTCGGCGCGCTCGAGCCCGGCGAAATCGCTGACTTCCTCGGCGACCCGGTCGATCCCGAAGAGCTCTACAGCGAAGCCATCGCAGCCTGGGAAAGCTGCCCGCAGCGCGATGTCGTGGACCGTACGCTGCAATTCTACACGAAGATTTATTTGCAGGATGGCATCCTGGCAAAGGTGGATCGCGCCACCATGATGAACAGCCTCGAAGCGCGCGCGCCGCTCCTCGACATCGAGATCGCCGACTTCGCCCGCCGCCTCCCGCATCGTTACAAACTCCGCGGCGACACCACGAAATATTTGCTCAAGCATGCCGCCGCCCGCGTGCTGCCACCGGAAATCATCCACCGCAAAAAGAAGGGCTTCGGTTCGCCCATCGGGCCGTGGTTCCGCACCGGGCGACTCGCCATCAAAAACCCCGCTCCCTTCGTCCAGGGCCGAGTTGCCAGCCACCGCGCGGGCAAAATCGACGATCGGCTTTTCCTCTGGTGCGAACACGTCTTCGAAGAATGGCGCGCGCGCCAACTGCCATGAGCGAGCCGCTGCGCATTCTCTGCCTGAATTACGAATACCCGCCCGTCGGCGGCGGCGGCGGACGCATCGCGCATCGCGTCAACGCCGAGCTCGTGCGCCGCGGCCACGAAGTGCGCGTGCAGACGGCCGGGCTGCGGCACCTGCCGGCGCACGAGATCGTCGAGGGCGTAGAAGTTTTTCGCGCGGAGTCGTTCCGCAAAAAGGAAGACACCTGCACCGTGCCCGAGATGGCGCTCTATCTCGCGACGAGCTTCCTGCCAACGCTGCGACACATCCGGCGCTGGAAGCCGCATGTCATCCATGCGCACTTTGCCGTGCCCACCGGCGCACTGGCGTGGAAGGCATCGTTGTGGACGCGCGTGCCCTACGTGCTCACCGCGCACCTCGGCGACGTGCCGGGCGGAGTGCCGGAACAAACGGCGGGGCTTTTCCGGCTCGTGCAGCCATTCACGCGGCCGATTTGGAAACGCGCGGCGGCGGTCACCGCGGTGAGCGGCTTTGTCGCGGACCTCGCGGAACAGGCCTACGGGCGCAGACCGCAGGTCATTCTCAACGGCATCCCACTCGGGCCGGAGCCGAAAATTCGCGTTCACACCCCGCCGCGATTGTTGATGGTCGGCCGGTTGAGTCGCCAGAAAAATCCCGTGCTCGCCGTGCAGGCGCTTGCGCGACTTCGAGATCTACCCTGGGAATTTCATGTCGTTGGCGACGGCCCTCTGCGGCCGGCCATGGAGAAGGAAGTGGAAACGGCGGGGCTGTCGGGCCGCATCCGCTTCCTCGGCTGGCAGGATACCGCCCGCGTGCAGGCCGAAATGAACGCGGCGGACGCGCTGCTGCTTTCTTCGCACAGCGAAGGCTTGCCCATGGCTGCGATCGAGGCGCTCGATCGCGGGCTGGCTATTGTATCGACGCGGATTCCCAGCGTCGCCGACGTGGTCGAGGAGGGAGTCAACGGCGCCCTGGCCGACTTCACTCCCGAATCCTACGCGACGGCCATTGGCGAAGTCTGCGGTGATCCGGGAACGCTTCTCGCCCTGCGCTCCGCATCGCGAGAACGCGCGCGCAGGTTCGATCTATCAGGCGCCGTGGATGCCTATGAAGCCCTGCTCGAGGCGATGGCCGTCCGGCGTTGATCTCCCGCTACTTGCCGGAGCGCTTGAGCGTGTAGGTGATGGTGAAAGCCACGTTCCCCGAGATGGTTTCCACCACCGTGAGTCCCTTCTTGGTCCTCCTGATGGTGCCGTTGACGACGTAGTTGAGCCCGCTCGCGGAAAAAGGAACCGAGTAGGTGATGGTATTTTTCGACACCGAGGCACTTCCAGAGCCGGTACCAGTGGTTCCAGCAATCTGGATCAAATAACTGGCGGTCTTCTTTTGGATGGAGATGGTTTCCGTAAGCGGCGCAGTGGAGCCGCCCAGCGAAAGGACGGAATTCAGGGTGACATTTCCGACTTCCTTCTTCTTGGAAGCGCTGATCGAGCCGGTCGTCGTGCCCGTCGCAACCCCCCCGTAGTTCACTGTTCCGTGATATTTCCCCTTGAACGCATAAAGCTTCGATGTCTTGACCGGACTGGCGGCCATGGCAGCCGGAGTGAGAGACACGAGCAGAATCGCCGAGAGGAATGTACCGAGGATTTTCATGGGGTAATTCTCGCTCCAAATTGCTGCGCGTCCAAGCAATTTCGCAACGCAATGTTCCAGAATCGACGGCGGCGGCCTTGAACGGCTAATCCTTGCCTTGCTTTCTTAAGGTGTAGGTCACCGAAATCGTCGTCGGACCAGTGATCAACTCGGTAATCGTCAATCCGCGCTTCGTCTTTTTCATGGTGCCGCTAAAAGCAAACGTGGAGCCGCCCGTCGTAAAAGTTCCCGAGTAGGTTATGGATGTTTTCCCAACATGCACAGTTCCGCTCCCCGGCGCAAAGGTCGAGGGTGAAATAAAAAGCGAATAGCTCAGCGCCCGCTTATGGAGCCCATAGGTTTCGTTCCAACTCGCCGAAGTGCCGGAGCTGTTGATGACCGAAGTCAGTGCTATCGTGCCGTTTTCCTTCGTTTTCGCCGCACTAATCCTTCCCGTAGTGGTGCCGGAGATCGGGGAACCGGAAGCGTTCAGGAAAATCGTTCCCGTATAACGGCCCTTAAACTCGGAGAGCTTCGAAGACTCCTTCGCCGCCCATCCCGGGTAAGCAATGGCAAGAAGGACAGTTCCGATGAGTGCGGAGACATGCGTTTTCATATTGCACTCACATTGCAATCAAAGCGACCTTATGTGTCAATTGCAATCATTGGTATTAATTGGCTAATCATGTAGATCACCGGCAAAAGAACGTCGAAACTCGATTCGGCGTCACCTCGGGAATCCGGCAAGCGGAACTCGAAGGCTAACGCTTGGTGCCACCCCGTTCCTTGAGGTCGCCTTACGCCCCGCGTGACTTGCGGATCAGAGCGAGGTTGCGCGCGTAGATGAAAAGGCCCGTCGCCTGTCCGACGACACCGACGATGTCGCGCCGCCAGACGAAATACGTCACAAGCATCACCGCGCCGACGAGGCTCAGCCACCAGAACGCCACCGGAATGACCGAGCGTTTCGAGCGTTCGCTGGCGATCCATTGCACGAGCATGCGACCCGTGAAAACCAGCTGGCCGAGCAGGCCGAGCGTCACCCAGGCGATTCCCGCCGGACTGGTGATGTTCAGGACCGATTCCATCCAGCCGCTGCCGCTGCGCGTCGTGTAAACAAACTCCGAGAACTCCTCCGGCGTGAGCAGGCGATCCGTGCCCGCGCCCAGGCGCTTCACGACGTAGCCGATCGAGCCGTCGCGCAACCGCACGAGCTTCACGTTGTCCTTCGCCCCGGGCAGATCGACCTTGATGCGCGCCTCCGGCCCATTGAACTGCGCCGCGTCCACCGGCCGCCCCACGCGGTCCAGATCGTGGGTATTCTGCCCGCACGCGCCGAGCAACATCATCGCCGCGAACGCGGCCGCGCATTTGCGGATTCCTGCCATGAAGGCGGCGCTTATCGCACCGGCGGGACCGTTTCGCAAGGCTCCGTCGGGTCAATATCTGGATCCAGCGGTTGATTCCCCCGATCGTCGCCCCCACCGCGATCGTGCGGATCGAGCAAATGGTCCACCGCAATGTAATAAGCCTTCGCGTGGCGAACCAGAAGCAGATTGGAAGCGACAACGGTCCCGAGCGCGACCGGCGCGGCGACCTCCCAACCGAGTTCGGCCACGACCGCCAGGCCAAAATAAACGCCCATCCCCAGCAAACTCGCAAAGCCCGCGTTCAACGTCCAAACCGCCATCAGAAAATACCCCGGCTCCCGCTCGAAGGCATAGCCGCAGCGCGGACAACCGTCGAAAGGCATGAACCAATCGACCACCCGCCGCACCGTCCAGGCGCGCGGAAAAATCGGCGTCCGGCCGCACACCGGGCAACGCAGCCGCGTGGCTCGGGCCAGATATGCGCCCGCTTTGGCGATCAATTGCGCATCCTTCACAGCGCGGCATCATGCAACCTCGCAGGGCGAGCGTCAATTCGTTCGATTTCTGCTTGTGTCTCTCTGTCGAACCCCCGAACGTGGGCAATTCTGGACAGGCTTGCACCGACGCAAGCCCCCTTTTTTGTGAAAATTTCGACAGTAGAAGTATGGCAAACACGATCCTCGTAGGCGCGCAGTGGGGCGACGAAGGCAAAGGCAAGATCATCGACTTCCTCACGGATGAAGCCGACATCGTCGTCCGCAGCCAGGGCGGCAACAATGCCGGCCACACCATCGTCCTCGGCGGCGAGAAATACGTGCTGCACCTCATTCCGTCCGGCATTCTCCGCAAGGGAAAGACCTGCGTGATCGGCAACGGTGTCGTGCTCGATCCCGTCGCCCTCGTCGGCGAAATCGAGGGGCTCCGCGCCCGTGGCATCAAGGTCCATAAAAATCTTCTGATCAGTAGCGGCGCCCATCTCGTGATGCCATACCACCGCGCCCTCGACGAGCAGCGCGAGGTTCTCAAGGGCAAGAATAAGATTGGCACGACGAAGCGCGGCATCGGCCCGGCCTACGGCGACAAGGCCGCTCGCACCGGCATCCGCCTCGCCGATTTGATGAATACCGAGCTCTTCAAGACGAAGCTCAAGGCCCGCATCAAGGAGAACAATGCCGTGCTCAAGAGTCTCGGCGGCACTCCGGTGAACGCCAAGAAAGTCGAGACCGCCTACCTCGCCGCCGCGGAGGTTCTCCGTCCGTTCGTCACGAACACCGTCGTCACGCTCCACGAGGCCATCGCCAAGGGCAAAAACATCCTTTTCGAAGGCGCCCAGGGCACCTTCCTCGACATCGACCACGGCACGTATCCCTTCGTCACCAGCTCGAACACGACCGCCGGCGGCGCCTGCACCGGCTCCGGCGTGCCCCCTCACCGCATGGACAACGTGATGGGCGTCATCAAGGCCTACACCACCCGCGTCGGCGAGGGTCCTTTCCCGACGGAAAACGCGGCCCTTGGCGACCGCCTGCACGAAATGGGCCGCGAATTCGGCGCCACCACGGGCCGCGCCCGCCGCTGCGGATGGTTCGACGCCGTCGCCGTCCGCTATGCGAACATGGTCAACGGCATCGATCACCTCGCCATCACGAACCTCGATGGCCTCGACGGCGTCGAAAAAATCAAGATCTGCACCGCCTACAAGCTCGACGGCAAAAAAATCTCCGTCCTGCCCACGCAATGCGACGAGGTCGAGCGCTGCACGCCGGTTTACACCGAAATGCCCGGCTGGATGACGCCCACCGATCACGTCACGAAATACACCGAGCTGCCCGAAAACGCGCGCCGCTACGTCGAGAAACTCGCCGAGCTCGTCGGCACGAAGCTCGCCATTGTGAGTGTCGGCCCCGGCCGCGAACAAACGATCCGTCTGTAAGCCCGAGCCCTCGCATGATCGCCGCCCCGCTCCAGTCCACGGCCGCCGCGCCGGCGCCTTCGGTGCCGGCGCACGTCGCCGTCATCATGGACGGAAACGGCCGCTGGGCGCAGAGCCGCGGTCTGCCGCGCATCAAAGGCCACGAACAGGGCAGCAAGGCTGTCGGCGAGTGCGTGCAGGGCTGCCTCGATGCCGGCGTAAAATTCCTCACGCTCTACGCCTTCTCATCCGAGAACTGGAAACGCCCCGCCGCCGAGGTGCAGGCCCTGATGATGCTCCTCGAGCGCTTCCTCGACCAAAAGACCGTAGAGATGGGCGAAAAGGGCATCCAGCTCCGCGCCATTGGCCGCCTGGACGAACTCCCGCCACCCTGCCGCAAGCGCCTCCAGCGCAGCATCGACGCCACCGCCGATTGCGACCGCCTCGTCCTCACGCTCGCGCTCAGCTACAGTGGCCGCGCCGAGATCGTCGATGCCGTGCGCGCGCTCGTCCGCGAGGCGAAGGCTGGCGAGATCACTGAGGCCAACATCACGCCGGAACTCATCGGCGAGCATCTCTACACGCACGGCATGCCCGATCCCGATCTCCTCATCCGCACGTCGGGCGAGCTGCGATTGTCCAATTTCCTGCTCTGGCAGCTCAGCTACACCGAAATCCACGTTACGCCAAAATTCTGGCCCGAATTCACAAAGGCGGATTTAATGTCCGCGCTTGCCGATTACCGTAACCGCCATCGTCGTTTCGGCGGCGTTTAGATCTCACGCTACTTCCTGATGTCCCAAGACAAACAAACCATTCTCATCGTCGATCGGGAGACCGACTTTCTCGATTGGGCCAAACACCAGCTCGAGAACTCGAACGTCCGCGTGCTCACCGAGACGGCGTCCGACACAGCATTCAAGACCTTCGGCATCGAGAATCCCGATCTCGTCCTCGCCGAGATGCATTTGCACCCGTCGAGCGGCCTCGAGCTGCTTGCACGCATCCGCAAGACCTCACCAAATGCGATGGTCATCATCACGAGCACCTTCGGCAGCAACCAAGGCGTGATCGAGAGCATGAAGCTGGGTGCGTTCGACTTCGTCCGCAAGGAACAGCTCCCCTTCAATCTCAAGCTGATCGTCGACTCCGCCCTCAAGGAGCGCGCGGAAATGCAGGCCGCCGCGCCGTTCAAGCCCGTCCTCACCATCGACGAGCACAAGGACGAAATCGTCGGCAAGAGCGACGCCATGCAGCAGGTCTTCAAGATGATCGGCCGCGTCGCCGGCAGCGAGGCGCCCATCATGATCACCGGCGAGAGCGGCAGCGGCAAGGAACTCGTCGCCCGCGCCGTTCACCACTACAGCCACCGCAGCGACCGCGCGTTTCTCGCCATCAACTGCGCCGCCATCCCCGAGAATCTCCTCGAGAGCGAGCTCTTCGGCCACGAACGCGGCGCCTTCACCGGCGCGCACAGCCAGCGCATCGGCCGCTTCGAGCAGGCCGACAAGGGCACCCTCTTCCTCGACGAAATCGGCGAGATGCCCCTCGCCACGCAGAGCAAGCTCCTCCGCGTGCTTCAGGAGGGCGAATTCTCCCGCGTCGGTGGCAACGAGACGCTCAAGACCGACGTCCGCATCGTCTGCGCCACCAACAAAAATCTCGAGGACGAGATCCTCAAACGCACATTCCGCGAGGATCTCTTCTACCGCCTGAACGTCGTCCGCATCCACCTCCCGCCCCTCCGCGTGCGCCGGGAGGACATCCAGCTCCTCGCTGAATACTTTCTCCAAAAAATCGCAAACTCGCGCCACCGTCCGCTGCTCAAGCTCAGCGAGGAAGCCGTGCGTGCTCTGGAGGCCTACCCCTGGCCCGGCAACGTTCGCGAGTTGGAAAACACGATGCAGCGCGCCGCCGTGCTCGCCGCCAGCGACATCCTCCTGCCCAAGGACATCCCGCTCGGCCAGGCCGCACCGGTCGAGCGCAGCGTGCCCGAAATGTCCGCCGCCGGCCCGGCCGCCCCTGCGGACACATTCGCCAGCGTGGCCACTTCGCCGCTCACCATCGACACGGCGATCAACACACTTTTCGACGCCGCCGCCACCGACGAGGCCATTCAGCTCCTGCCCTGGCTCGAGCGCGAATTCACCTTCAAGGCCATGACCCGCACCGGCAACAACCAGGTGCAGGCCGCCCGCCTGCTCGGCATTACCCGCGCCACCCTCCGCAAGCGCCTCGAGCGCAATGGCCAGCTCGGCGCCGGCGACGAAGACGAGGAATAGCCCCGCACGACCGGTCTCGAACGATCCCTTTCCGCAATGACCCACGCCTACCTGCTCGGGTCGGCTGGGTTCATCGCCGACGCCGGACTCCCCCTCACCGATCGCGGCTTTCGTTACGGCATGTCGGTCTTCGAGACCGTCGCGATCCGCGAGCGGCGTCCGCTCCTGCTCGAGCCGCATATCCAGAGCCTGGAAACGTCAATCGGGCGCGTTGGCTTTCATCCACCCGAGGGCTGGAGCCAGACGGTCCGCGCTCACACCCTCGCTCCGCCGATCTCAGAAGGCGTCGTCCGCATTTACATCACCGCCGGAGATCGCGAGGGGGCGGAATCCCGTGTCGCGCTCATCTTCGAGACCCTGCCGATCCCAACGACTCTCTCCACCGCCCGCGCCGTCACCGTGACCTTCACGCCCGCAACTCCCTTCGGAAAGACCGGCAACTACTGGCCGCACTTTCTCGCCCGACCCGCCAGTAGCGAGGAACCGATCCTGTGCGGCCTCGATGGCGCGCTTCTTGGCGGTGCCATGGCCAATCTTTTCCTCGTGCGCAACGGCGAAGTCTTCACCCCCGCCGCGCCCATTCGTCACGGTGTCGTGCGCACCTGGATCGATGCCATCGAAAGCACGCTCACCCGCGCGGATCTCGCCACCGCCGACGCCGCCTTCCTGACGAACAGCCGCTTCGGCCTCTGCGAACTCACCGCGATCGACGACCGTCCGCTTCCCGGAAACGCCACCATCGCCGCGATCTGGCGGCGTTACCGCACGGAGGTCCTCCGTGTCGGCTAAAGCCCTCCTCGACCGCCACGCCCTCACGCTCGGCGCGCCCTACGCCTCCATCACGCCGGCCGCGCAATCCGCCGTCGCCGCGCTCCTCGTTCGCCAATCGAAGGGCAACACCTGGATCTTCTGCGCCGACGTGCGCCGGCAGGAGGAAATCGCCGCCGACCTCGCCACCTGGGGCGTGCAGGCGGCTGCCTTTCCGCCCCTGGAAACGCTCGACGACGGCGACGTGCTCGCCGATCCCGAAACGCTCTCCGAACGCCTCGAAATCCTCGCCCGCGTCGCCGCCGGTCTCAAAGGCCAGACGATTGTCGCCGTCGCCGCCGAGCTGGAGGGGCGCGTCGCCGCGCCCGAAACCTTTCGTCGCCACGCGCTGAAATTCACGCCGCGCCAGCGCATCGACCTCGCCGCCACCGAGGCCGCGCTCACGAAAGGCGGCTACGAAGGGGTCCCGAAAATTTTCGGCCGCGGCCAGTTCGCCCGGCGCGGCGGCATCCTCGACATTTATTCGTGGCAGCAGCCGCTGCCCGTGCGCATCGAACTGTTCGACGACGAGATCGAGTCCATCCGTGAGTTCCAGCTCGACAGCCAGATTTCCGTCCGCGCCCTCGACAGCTGCGACATCCTGCTCGGCGATCCCGACCAGCGGCTCGTTCCGTTGGAAACGTATTTCGCCAAAGCCGACGCGCGCATCGCCATCGACTGCGACGTCCCCGGCACCACGCTCATCACGGAAGCGGGCGAGAGCGACACCCCGCTCTTCCCCCCCGGCATCGACTTCTTCGAGGCCGGCGATTTTGTCGTCAACGAGGCCAAGCGCCGCCGCTTCTTCCGCCAGATCCAGGAATGGACTGCCGACGGCTGGAGCGTCACGCTCGTCTGCAACAACGAAGGCGAATGGGAACGCTTCGGCGAACTCGCCCGCGACAACGGCCTCGACGTCCTCGGCGACAAACAACACGCCGGCTCGTTGGAATATCTCCAGGGCAATCTCACCGCCGGATTCATCGCGCCCGCCGCCCGCCTCGCCGTGCTGTCCGACGCCGAACTCTTCGGCCGATCGTCGAGCCAGAAAGCCCGCCGCGTGCTCGTCCGGCGCGAGCGCGCGATGGCCGCACGCACGGCGATGGATTTCACCGAGTTCGACGTCGGCGATCTCGTCGTGCATCTCGATCACGGCATCGGCCGCTACCTCGGGATGGAAAAATCCGCCGAGGGCGGCGACCAGCTTGCCATCGAGTTCGCCAACGAGTCGCGGCTCTTCGTCCCGCTCGAGCAGGCCTGGCAGGTTTCGCGCTACGTCGGGCTCGGCCGGCGCAACCCTCCGCTCAGCGAACTCGGCGACGGCAAATGGCAGCGCGCGAAGAGCAAGGTCGAGCGCTCGATCTTCGAATACGCCGCCACCATGCTGCGCCTGCAGGCCGAGCGCGACACGAGCCTCGGCCACGCTTTTGGGCCGGACACGCATTGGCAGCAGGAGTTCGAGCGCAGCTTCGTTTTCTCGCCCACGGTGGACCAGGCTCGCGCCATCGACGAGAGCAAGGCCGACATGGAAGGCGCGCGCCCGATGGACCGCCTCATCTGCGGCGACGTAGGCTTCGGCAAAACCGAGGTCGCCATCCGCGCGGCCTTCAAGGCCGTGATGGGCGGCAAACAGGTCGCCTTCCTCGCGCCGACCACCGTGCTCGCGCAGCAGCATTGCCAGACGCTCCGCGAGCGCATGAGCGATTACCCCGTCACCATCGAGGCACTCCATCGCTTCCGCACGAAGGCCGAGCAGACCCGCGCCGTGAAGGGCGCGCTCGCCGGTAGCGTCGATATTGTCGTCGGCACGCATCGCCTGCTCAGCGAGGACGTCGTCTTCAAAAATCTCGGCCTCGTCATCGTGGACGAGGAACAGCGCTTCGGCGTGAAACACAAGGAGCGCCTCAAGGAACGCTTCCGCCTTGTCGATGTGCTCACGCTCTCCGCCACGCCAATCCCGCGCACGCTCTACCTTGCGCTCATGGGCGCGCGTGACATGTCGCTCATCGAGACGCCGCCGCCAAACCGCCAGCCCGTCGAGACTCTCATCTGCGCTTACGACGAACGCGTGATGCGCGACGCCATCCAGCGCGAGGTCCAACGCGGCGGCCAGGTTTATCTGCTCCACAATCGCGTCGCGACCATCGAGCGGCTCGCCGGTCGCGTGCGCGAGCTCTGCCCCGGCGTGCGCGTCGGCGTCGGCCACGGCCAAATGGACGAGCACGAGCTGGAGTCCATCATGGCGCAATTCGTCGCCGGAAAAATGGACGTGCTCGTCTCCACGACCATCATCGAAAGCGGCCTCGATATTCCGAACGCGAACACGATCATCATCGACCGCGCGGACCGCTTCGGCCTCGCCGACTTGTATCAACTCCGCGGCCGCGTCGGCCGGTCGCACCACAAGGCCTACGCCTACCTCATGCTGCCCCGCGAATTGATGACGAGCGACGTCGCCCGCAAGCGCGTGCAGGCCATCCGCCAATACTCCGAGCTCGGCGCCGGCTTCAAAATCGCCATGCGCGACCTCGAGATCCGCGGCGCGGGCAACATCCTCGGCACCGCGCAGAGCGGCCACATCCTTGCCGTCGGCTTCGACCTCTACTGCCGGCTGCTCAAGCGCTCCGTCGCCACGTTGAAAGGCGAACCCGGCCGCGCCGGCGCCGCCGCCACGGTGCGCCTGGACTTTCTCGTCACGAGCGAGCCGGAGTTTCTCGCCGCCGATGCGGAGCGCGCCCCGGCATTCCTGCCTTCCGCCTACATTCAGGATCCCGCCGCCCGCATCGACGCCTACCGCAAACTCGCCGACGCCCCGGATCAACCCGGGCTCGACCGTCTGCGCGACGAATGGCGCGATCGCTTCGGCCCGTTGCCTCCCGCGGTGGAAAACCTCCTCACCCTGCAATCGATCAAGCTCCTCGCCGCCGAAAAGCGTATCCCGAGCGTGGAGGCGCGCGACGGCAAACTGATGCTGAAGAAAAAAGGCGACTATATCCTCTTCGGCGGCAAGTTCCCCCGCTTGACTTCACCCCGCCCGGAAATAAGGTTGCGCGAGATTTTGACGTTTCTGCAGAAACGTCCGCTTTTGTAAATGAAACGCCTTATCGTCCTCACCTTCGCCCTCGCCCTTGCCCAGGCGGCATCTTTGCGTGCCCAGCAGAGCGAAGTGATCGATGGCATTGCCGCGGTCGTCAACGGCGACGTCGTCACCTACTCGCAGGTGCGGGAGTTGATCGGCGCGCGCGAGCGCACGCTGCGCAATTCGTATCAAGGCCCCGAACTCGAGAACAAGGTGAAGGAAATGCGCCTCGCCGCGCTCAAGGATCTCGTCGATCGCCAGCTCATCCTGCAGGAGTTCAAGAAAAAGGAAAAGGACGGCGCCACGATCCCGACCTACATCATCGACGAGCGCGTGAAGGACATCATCCGCACGGAATTCGGCGGCGACCGCTCCGCCTTCGTTCGCACCCTCAAGAGCCAGGGCTACACGATCACGAAATTCAAGGAGATCGAGCGCGACAAATTCATTGTCCAGGCGATGCGCCAGACGTTCGTGAAGGACGACTTCGTCATCTCGCCCAATCAAATTCAGGCCTATTACGACAAGCACAAGCTCGACTACTCCACCCCCGAGCAAATCAAGCTGCGCATGATCGTGCTGCGCGACGACGACAGCGGCGCCGGATTGCCCGGCGGCAAGAAGGAAATGGCCAAGGAAATCCGCGCCAAGCTCACCTCGGGCGCCGAGTTCGGCCGCATGGCGCAGATGTATTCCGAGGATCCCACCACCCAGCAGGCCGACGGCGACTGGGGCTGGATCGACCGAAAAACTCTCAGCGAAGAGCTCACCTCCCACGCCTTCGCCCTCCGCGCCGGCGAAATCAGTGACGTCATCGAAGTCGGCAACTCCTATTACATCATGATGGTCGAAGCGCGGAAAAACGCCGCGACGAAGCCAATCGGCGAAGTCCGCGACGAGATCGAACAGAACCTCATCCAGCAGGAAAAGTCCAAGGAGATGCAGCGCTGGCTCGATACCCTCCGCCAGAACGCCTACATCAAGATTTACTCGTAGGCCGCGGAACGGCCGGCATTGGTCATTTGGCATTAGGCATTGGTTGATTGCCGCGAAGGCTCGCCGTTGCTCCAACCAATGCCCAATATCCAATGCCCAATGCCTAAAAAACGCATCGCCCTCACCCTCGGGGACCCCGCCGGCATCGGGCCGGAAGTCGTGCGCGCCGCCCTCTCCCGCCCCGAAGTTCAGGCGCTCGCCGAATTCACGATCCTCGGCACAACGGACGGTCATTCTCCGGGAGAGCCCACCCCAGCCGGGGCGCAGGCCGCTTTTTCCGCACTCGAGGAGGCCGTTCAGCGCGCCCAAAACAGCGAATTCGCCGCCGTCGTCACGGGTCCTGTGTCCAAGCGACAAATGCACGCGGTCGGCTTCGACTTTCCCGGGCAGACCGAATTCTTTGCGAGTCGCACCGGCACGGCCAATTTCGCCATGTGCCTCACCGGCGGCGCGCTCACGGTCGGTCTTGTCACCGCGCATGTTCCACTCCAGGCCGTGCCCGAGCTGCTCACGCGAGATGAAATTGTCCGCGTGGGCGGCCTGCTCGCCGATTTTTCACGTCGGCGCGGAATTGCCCAACCTCGCATCGCCGTGGCCGGCCTCAATCCTCACGCCGGAGAAAACGGCGACCTCGGCCGCGAAGAAATCGAAATCATCGCCCCCGCAATCACCGCGCTGAAAGCCCATTTTCCCGCGGCGATCTTCACCGGTCCCCTCCCTCCGGACACCGTCTTCTTCCGCGCCGTCGCCGGGGAATTCGACGCCATCCTGTGCATGTATCACGACCAAGGGCTCATCCCGCTCAAACTACACGCCTTCGACTCCGGGGTGAACGTCACCCTCGGCCTGCCTTTTCCCCGCACCAGCCCCGACCACGGCACCGCCTACGAAATTGCCGGCCGCGGCATCGCGCGTCCGGACAGCATGATCGCCGCAATTCATCTCGCGGTCGAACTCGCTGAATAATTTTTTACAGCAGGAAACAGAAGAAACGAAGATTGTCCGCGTCACTGTTTCCTCCTGTAAAACCCATCCCGCCAGAAATGCATGAGGGCGATGAGGCACCCGCCTCACCGCCCTGCATGGCTCCCTCTAACCCTGAATTGTCTGACTAGACGGCCTTCTCGCCGGTCTCGTCGGTGCGGATGCGGATCGCCTCTTCCACGGGAGAGACGAATACCTTTCCATCACCGATTTTTCCGGTCTTGGCAGCCTTCACGATGGCAGCCGTCGCGCTCTCGAGCAGAGAGTCGGAGAGGACCACCTCGATCTTGATCTTCGGCAGGAAATCGACCGTGTATTCGCTTCCACGATAGATTTCCGTGTGGCCTTTCTGGCGGCCGAAGCCCTTGACCTCGCTCACCGTCATTCCCTCGATCCCGAGGTCGGCGAGCGCGTCTTTGACTTCTTCCAGCTTGAACGGCTTGATGATTGCTTCGATTTTTTTCATGGCGTTTGATCCTTGATCTTAAGCTTATCCGGTTAGTTGAGGATGTAGCCTTCTTCGCCGTGCTCGGAAACGTCCAAGCCCTCGGACTCGACTTCGGGCGAAACCCGGAGACCGACCAGAAGCTGCGTGATGCCGGCGGCAATCAAGGTTCCCACGACCGCGAGAACGATGGTCACTCCGACCGCTTTCAGCTGCTCGATGGTCTGCAGCATGTTGTCGGCTGTCGGGATCAAGGAATTCACCGTGCGGTCCGCAAGGACGCCAGTGAGAATCGCGCCCATGGTTCCGCCGATCGCGTGAACACCAAAGGTATCCAGCGCATCGTCGTAACCGAGGAGCGGCTTGAGCCAGGTCACCGCGAAGAACGGCACGATACCGGCGGCGAGGCCAATGATCATCGCTCCATTCGTATCGACGTAACCGCAAGCCGGCGTGATGACCACGAGGCCAGCCACCGCACCCGAGCAGAAACCGAGGATGCTGGGCTTGCCTTTGACGATCCATTCCACCAACGCCCAGACAAAGCTGGCGCAAGCGGTTGCGAGCGTCGTTGTCGTGAAGGCATTCGCGGCGAGGCCGTCGGCGCCAAGTTCGCTGCCGGCGTTAAAGCCATACCAACCGACCCAGAGCATGCCGGTGCCGATGGAGCAGAGCACCATGCTGTGGGGTGCCATCTGTTCCTTGCCAAAGCCAAGACGCTTGCCGAGGAGCAGGCAGAGGACAAGGGCCGACCAACCCGAAGACATGTGCACCACCGTGCCGCCCGCGAAGTCGATTGCCTTGATCGCCGCACCCTTGGGATTAAAGGCGCCGTCCATGAAGCCCGAAGCGCTCCACACCATGTGGGCGAGCGGGAAATAAACCACGAACATCCAGATCGCGATGAAGAGCATCACGGCCTTGAACTTCATGCGCTCCGCAATCGCGCCAACGATAAGGGCCGGCGTGATGATTGCGAACGTCAGCTGGAACATCGCAAAAACATTCTGCGACACCCAATAAGGCGCCACGCCTTCGACCGAACCCGTAACTCCCTTGAAGAAAGCCGAGGTAAAGTCGCCGAAGAACGGCACCATCACTCCACCGGCTGCGTTATTGAAGGTGAGGCTGTAACCACACACCCACCAGAGGATCGAGACGAGCCCAGCCGATCCAAAGCACTGCGCGATCACCGAAAGGATGTTCTTTTTGCGGACCAGGCCACCGTAGAACAAGGCAAGGCCGGGCAGGGTCATGAACAGGACCAAAGCGGTCGCCGTCATCATCCAGGCATTGTGGCCCGGGCCCGGAACCTTCGCGAGATTGCCAGTGGCGCTCGGATAACCCGAGTTCTTCACGTAGGCTTCGAGATCCGCGACCCGCGTGTCCAGACTTGGAGGGGCGGGAGTTGCCGCAGGGGCCGCCGCCGCTGGGGCTGCTGCATCCTGGGCCCAGGATGATCCAACGAACATCGACCCGCCGACGACTGCGGCAGCGAGGATGGACGTCCATTTTCGAGATATTTTGAACATGTTTGAGTGGTTGTGGATTGGTTGTGGTGACTCGCCGAGGAGACGCAGGGTCGCCTCGGCGCAGATGGGAAGGCAGCAAGTGGCATGCCAATGATGGAAGTCGCAGAAGCCAGCGGACTTACTGCGAATGAATCCTTCCTTTTTACCGCCGCGGAACGTTTCCTCACGGCTCAATCGAGTCTGAGCGCTTTATTTCCCCTCGTGGAATGCGAAATGTCCCCGCTCCTTCAGCGAGCACGCAGAACAAATGCAGAAACTGTCCGCCCTTGGAAAACGCGTTTCCAAGGGACCGATTCCCACCTCTAGAGCGTGGCAACAATCACCGCGGAGGTGCGATCCGTGAAGGACGCGGTGAAGGCGACTTTGCCGGAGCGATTGATTCCAGATACCGGATTAAAGTCGATCTTGTTGAGGGTCTTCTGAGTTTTGCCAATGGTGAGGGTCTGCCCTTCGATAACAACGAGCTTGAGATTCTCCCCCTTTGCATCGGAGAGCCAAATGCCGTCCTTGCCATTGACATTTCCGATGAGAGCCACCTGGCCCGAATCGCTGCAAGCAGCGAGAGAGAAACCACCGAATGTCCCTAAAGTTCCGGCTTGGCTATTTGTGGGGGCTTTATCGCCCAGCTTGGCAATGAGGATTTTTTCAGTGGATTTCGGTGAGGTCCAAGTATTTACGACCGTGGAACGGAACACACCAGTTGTTCCCACGCTCGTGCTGGCGAGGAAGGCGCAGAATTTGCCGCTGCGGCTGGGGCCTGTCTTTTCACCGAATGTGGTGAACTTGCCTCCGTCGGGCGAGGTATGGGTTTTTACGACAACGGGCTGAAGATCGGAACTATTTCCCTGCCAGATGCCATCGAACTCGTTATTGCCATCGCTGATCTGCGCGGTCACGAATGTTTTGTCCCCATTAGCGATGATCGCGTCGGAGAAGCTTTGGTAGGTCGCCAAATAGGGCAGGCCGATCACGTTCGATTCCACAGTGGCGACGATGGTCTGAGCAGAATAAGGGGAGAGTCCGCTGGGATCGCCCGTGGCAAAGGCAAACCCCTCCACGGATTTCGTAGGGGTGATCAGAAAGGCCCCGTTGAACGGCAAGGAACCCTGCAAGTCGAGACTTAGTGTCCTTGTAAGAAAATCATTCGAGAAAGTCTGTAAATAAGAATTGAGAGTTGTGTTCAAGAAAGACCTTGCATTGCTAAGAGGAACAAGGAGCCCGTAAGCTCCTGTTTCAGTAGGGTGGTAGGTTTTCTTGCCCTTGTCGTCCACAGTGTAATACTGGAAAGGCATTTCCGCCATGAATGCGATTTCCCGCTTATTGTTGAATCCCAAATCCTTGCCGATGCGATAGACGTAGGCGGATCCTGAAACAGGAAATTGATTAGGTCCCACCGCCAGGTTCATGTAGTTGTCGTTGAGTGTGGTCCAGTAGCTCTGAATTGCTACGACAGGGCGGCTTTTTGGGCCTTTGGCGCGGAAGACGACAGAGTTGCTGCTGAAAGCTGTGATGCCTGTTCCCGCTAAAATACATGCGTAAGCCACATCACCCTTGTCATTCAGGGCCGGAGAGCCAAACGATCCTTGGAACGCTTTCCCAGAGGCAAGCCTCGGGGCTGTCGGAACGGTCGTATCTAAAAGCAGCGCCCGGATGTTATCCCGGGTTTTGGCGCGGATATCAAATGTCTGCGAATAAGCTGGCAGGGCGAGACTTACGCAGGCCAGAACGATGAAGAAAGGAAAGATGCGAGAGGGGAACAGCGGGGCGCGCATTGGTTGGCAGTGATTAAAAGGAGTCCGAATTTTGGGGTAAGATAGGGAAATGGATGACTGGGTCAAAGGGAAAACCCCGAAAAGCATGGGTTGGTTGCAAGGACGGGGATTATTTCTTGAAAAAGATCGGCGAGCCAATCGGATGGCGTCATAAAAATTGAGGCCCGGCCAGCCTCCCCTGCAAGAGCTCCCCCCAAAGCTTTTTGCAAATCCCTGGCTGACCGGGCCATCTCCTGAATACGGGACGATTCAAAAGCAGCAACCGTGCCAAACACAGAGCCTCGACATTGCAATCCTGCGCGCGTAGGCAGCGAACGTGCCTTTCGCCCGTCCACTTCCCATTCGCGCCTTGCTCGCATGGAGTTTTCTTCCCCTCTAAATTGCCGAAATCCCCATCCCGTCTTCGCTGCCCCGTGGCAGCGCTCGGCGCGGCGCCGGGAATCGCCCGCGTGAGCCTCTTCCTCTATGCACGACGAAACTCCCAACCGCATCGCCGACCTTCGAGCGCAGCTCGAACGGCACAATCGCCTCTACTACGAGCAGGCCGCGCCCGAGATTTCCGACCGCGAATACGACGCGCTCTATCGCGAGTTGGCCGATCTGGAAGCGGCACATCCCGAGCTGGCCGCGGCGGATTCACCGACGCAGACCGTGGGCGGCGGCGTGCTCGCGGCCTTCCAGCAGGCGCGGCACCTCGTGCGGATGCAGAGCCTCGACAACACCTATTCGGAGGAGGAAGTCGCCGAGTTCGTCCGCCGCATGCAGCGATTGCTGCCCGGCGCGGAGATTCCGCTCACCGTCGAGCCGAAGGTCGATGGTGTGGCCATTTCGCTGCTTTACGAACGCGGAAAGTTCACCCGGGCGGTCACCCGGGGCGATGGAACCACCGGCGACGATGTCACTGAGAACGTCCGCACGATCCGCTCAATCCCGCACACCCTCGCCAGCCACGCCCCGGAGCGCATCGAAATTCGAGGCGAAATCTACCTGCCGAAAAAGGAATTCGCCCGCGTGAATGCCGAGCGCGACGAGGCCGGCCTGCCCGCCTTCGCAAATCCGCGCAATACCGCCGCCGGCACGCTCAAGCAGCTCGATTCCCGCATCGTCGCCACCCGGGGGCTCGGCGCGGTGTTCTATGGCTTCGGCCTGCTCGATGGCGAAAATCCCGCCACCCAGAGCGAGTTCATGCATTGGCTCGAGCGCTGGAAAATGCCCGTCAGCGGCTGGCAACGCCGGGCCACGACCGTCGAGGAAGCCATCGCCGCCATTCGCGAACTCGGCGGCGTGCGCCACGACTTCGTTTTCGAGACCGACGGCGCCGTGCTCAAGGCCGACAATCTCGATCAGCAGCGCGCGCTCGGCTCGACCAGCAAGGCGCCGCGCTGGGCGATGGCCTATAAATACGAGGCCGAGCGTGCGGAAACCAGGCTGCGCGACATTACGATCCAGGTCGGCCGCACCGGCGTGCTGACGCCCGTCGCGGAGCTCGAGCCCGTCTTCGTCAGCGGGAGCACCGTGGCCCGCGCCACGCTGCACAACGAGGAGGAGGTCGCTCGCAAGGACATCCGCATCGGTGACACCGTGGTCATTGAAAAAGCCGGCGAAGTGATTCCCGCGGTGGTTTCCGTGCGCAAGGATTTGCGCATCGGGAACGAAGTCGTTTTCAAAATGCCGGAAGCCTGCCCGGCCTGCGGCGAACCCGTCGTGCGGGAGCCCGGCTTCGTCGCCGTGCGTTGCGTGAATCTCCATTGCCCCGCGCAGCTTACGCGCCTGCTCGAGCATTTCGCGATGCGCTCCGCCCTCGATATCGAGGGCCTCGGCGACCGGGTCGCCACCACGCTCGTCGAACGCGGCCTCGTGCGCACGCCGCTCGATCTTTTCGACCTCCAACTCACGGACCTCGCCCCGCTCAATCTCGGCACGGACGAGGAACCCCGCACCTTCGGCGAAAAAAACGCCCGCAAATTGCTCGACGCGCTCGAGCGCGCGAAGACGCTGCCACTCGGACGCTGGCTCCATGCGCTCGCCATTCCCGACGTGGGCGCGGTGACGGCGCGCGACATCGCCGGCTTCCATGC
>Ga0157375_10001061_pt1 | contig 23743 bp, 15 predicted proteins | sample M35metaG_FD_115311 | JGI IMG/M metagenome (GOLD analysis project Ga0157375, IMG submission 115311) | Miscanthus rhizosphere microbial communities from Kellogg Biological Station, Michigan, USA - M3-5 metaG | ecosystem: Host-associated > Plants > Roots > Rhizosphere > Soil | place: USA: Michigan... | reverse complement strand
GGTATATGGTATACGGTATACGATCAACGATACAGCCATCGTCAACCAAAATCACTATATTTCACAATGAAACTGCGATGGCCTTCCATCATCTTTTATTGCGTCTATTTTCTTTTATTCCTTTTCACTTGCACGCGCCCATTTTTTTGGGATACCATCCAACTTGGCTCGGTTCACGCAAGCTGGTTTTATGAAAATCATTTCTCAAACTTTATCCTTCCGCAATGGATGGACAGCGGCCATCCGCCATTCCTGGGCATCCTGCTAGCCCTGGCCTGGACTGTCTTTGGAAAAAGCCTGTTCGTGAGTCATGCCATCATGCTGCCCTTTCTATTCATAATCGTTTACCAGACAGGCAGACTTACAGAAAAATTATTTCCGCCTTCGTACCTCTTCGCGGCAAATGCATTGCTGCTTTTCGAAGCCACGCTATTGGCTCAATCCACCCTCATATCACCGGACGTTATCCTGATCGCTTTTTTTATCTATTCATTAAATGCCACCTTCAGCATGAAGCGATGGCATTTGGCACTGGCGTTACTCGTTTTATCCATGCTCAGCATGCGTGGCATGATGTGCTGTGCGCTGATTTTTGTGTTGAATGTTTACCAATTCCTCAATGGCTACGAGCAGAAAAAAAATGCCGGGGCCATTCTCAATGCCCTCGCTCCCTTTGTTCCGGGGGCCGTAGCCGCTCTCTGTTTTCTTGCATATCATTTTGAGCAAACCGGATGGATCGGTTATCATCCTGCCTCACCATGGGCAGAGGCGTTTGAGCGACCGGGATGGAGAGGTTTCTTCTTCAACCTCTTTGTGCTGGGCTGGCGGCTCGGCGATTTTGGAAAAATCTTCGTTTGGATAGTGCTTGCGTTTTGTTTCATTTGGATCTTCAGGAAAAAAGCAGGAACAATTCAATCCCATCCCGGCAATTGGCTATTGTTCCTGGCCATTGCATCGATTGCAATTCTTGGCGTGCCCCTTATGTTCTTTAAAAATCTCCTGGCGCACCGCTATCTCCTGCCCGCTTATTTTAGCGTGAACCTTCTAACGCTCCATTTGTTGTTCAGACTCTTTCGCAGAGCCCGGGCAAAAATGGTCATCTTTTTTCTCGTCGTTGGAGAACTTACCGGTCATTTCTGGGTTTATCCAAAAGGAATCGCGATGGGTTGGGATTCCACGCTTGCCTACCTTCCCTATTTCTCGATGCGACAGGAATGCATCGACTGGTTGAACGCACATCAGGTTGTTGACAGCGTTGTGGGTACCGGATTTCCCAACGAGTCCTGCTATAAATACACAAACCTACGCGGGGAAGGCCCTTGTTTTTCCAACTACAACCTGCAGACCAACGAATATGTCTTTTACTCCAATGTGTTTAATGATTTCAGTAAAAAGGAGATTGAAAATCTATACAACAACTGGCAGCCCGAATTGAGCCTGCATCGCGGCGCCGTGGATATGGTTATATTCAGAAAAAAATAATCAGGAATACCTGGAATTCTTAACGATTCCAAGTTTGTGCAGAAAGTGCTGCAGCGAAACCCGCAGAATGCCCAGTCCGTATTTTAAGCTCCTGGGAAAATTGATGGAGGAAGCTTCTTTGAAATATCGGGCAGGGCAGGTGACCTCTCCGATCCTAAAACCTTTCATCAGAATTTGGGAAAGTATTTCATTGTCGAAAATGAAATCATCGCTGTTCCACTGGTATTTGACTTCGCGAAGCACCTTGGAAGAAAATGCGCGATAACCCGTGTGATACTCACTCAGCTTCGCTCCGCAAAACAAATTCTGGATGAAGGTCAATACCCGGTTGAAGAAGTATTTGTAGAAGGGCATTCCACCCCGCAGGGCGCCGCCTCCAAGAATCCGGGAACCCAATACCACGGGATAAATTTCACTCGCGATAATCTCGCTCATGGGTTTGATGAGTCTCGGATCATACTGGTAATCGGGATGCAGCATCACCACGATATCCGCACCAATATCGAGCGCAGCCTGGTAGCAGGTCTTTTGGTTGGCGCCATAACCCCTGTTGCTATCATGAAGGTGGATATGTTTGATACCGAGGTCTTCAGCAATTTTCACGGTTTCGTCATGACTCTGGTCATCCACGAGGACCACTTCATCAACTACATCAAAAGGAATCTCGGCATAGGTCTGTGCAATTGTTTTTGCGGCATTGTAAGCGGGCAAAACGACAACTATTTTTCTTCCTTTTATCATCCGGTGTTGGTCCGCTAATATAAATAGTTAAATCCACACGATCCTTTCAGCTATCGGCATCACCTATTCGCCGGAAGTGATCAAAACAAGGGGATTTTTGGTTAAATTGAGTAATATGCTGAGTTCTCGTGGCAAGAAATTTTTGAAATTCCTGGTCATCGCCGTTGGTATCATGCTGGTGCTGTTCTTCACTGTCAATTGGTGGTTTCAGCGAAACGCCATTTATCTCATTAAAACCATTGTTGAAAATGAATCTCATGGCACATATAAGATCGATATCGGCCGCCTGAGGGTGCATTATTTTCATCCGCCAAGAATCGAACTGTTCGATACCCGACTCCATGTCTATGATTCCACCGGCAAGCACCTGATTTACGATATCGGTGTAAATCACCTTGCGATGCAGGGCAAGTCGCTCAGGAATCTGGTTTTCGGAAAGAAGTTATTGGTTGACTACATTGTTGTGGAGGCGCCGGGCATTAACATTCACACCCAGCAAATCGCGTCGGACAAAAATGAAAACACCTCCCTTTCTCACCAGATTGGGAATATCACCCTGTTCCTCCAAAAACTTGCGAGCAACCTGGAAGTAAAGAGTTTGAAGATCACAAATGGTGCACTTGGACTTCATGATTTGAAACCTTACAATAAATCAGTCCGGCTCAGCAACCTGAATTTCCTGGTCAATAATTTTCACAGTGATTCAACCTCACGGGCAGAATCAGACACGCAATTTCTTTTTAGCGACAATGTGGAATTGGAGGCGGGTCGCCAGAATATAGAATTCCCGGATAACCGGCATACGCTTAGATTTTCAAGCCTGGAAATATCCACGCAGAGCAAAAACATCGATATTTATGACGCATCAATTACAGCACGGAGCTCAGATACAACAACGGGCACATTCAAAGTTGATTTTCGCCGGCTTCACCTGATCAATACAGATTTCAACACGCTTTATCAGTATGACAAAATCAAGGTGGACTCTATTTTCTGTCATGAGCCCAAGGTTGATTTGTTCATTGATGCATCATCAAAAAAGGACAGCCTGAATACGGACAGCACCACGGAGGCCCTGGTGAAGCAATTGGTGGGTGATATGGATATCAAATACGTTGGATTTCTCAACAGCACCATCGCCGTTACCGCAAAAAATCGGGCGGGAGTAACACACTATAGCACTCGCGAAGCCAACCTGGAATTTTTTGGCGTGAAGATCAAATCCAATGAGTACCAGGCTTCCCTTGTAGATCGAGTTAATCTCTCTATCAGGAACTACAGGGCCTCCTCGGCCGATAGTCTCTATGATATTTTTCTTGATAGTGTGACCATGACCGAGAAAAATCTCATTTTGAAGAATTTCCGGCTTATGCCCAGCGATCGCAATACGAGCCACACCCGGCGTACAATCGTGGTGCCTGCGCTTGAGCTCCATAATATCTCGTTTTACAATCTCATCTTTTACAAAAAGCTCACGGCTACCGAATTGATCCTGCGGAATCCCTCGATCACCGATTATTATACGTCCAAGCAGGTACGTGCGAACAACTCTCAACAATCCTTCGGACAAATACTGATGGCCATCAGTAAACACGCCCAGGTAAACCAACTCATCATCGTAAATGGGAGCCTGCTAAGCCAATCGGTCACCTCGCAAGACCGCAAGGTTGAGATAACGGGCATGTATACCGCCATCGACACTAAATTGCTAACATCAGATACCAGTTTCGAAAACCTTCAGTCCTCAGTGAGTAATATGGTCTTTCAGCGCGCCCTGCTTACTTTTCCGAGAACGCAATTTGAGTTATCAGACGGCATATTTATGGGTAGTGAAAAACTTCTCACCGCAAAATCGATCAGGGGCGTCACCACGGATAACAATTTAATTTTGAGCGCCGACAATGTTCGAATTCGTGGTTACGTGGTGTCAAAATCGTTCCAAAAGGCTCATATGGACTCGATACAATGGACAAATGCCACCATCCGGTTTCATCAAAGAGACAGGCAACAAAAAAAGAACGAGGGCAATAAGCCGCTGGACGTTGCAGTGAAATATATGAACCTGCAGAACACCACGGTCGATATTGACTTTCAGAGCGGACTGACCGTGAAAACAGATTTGCAAAACCTGAGTTTTCAGGATTTCAACCTTTCGCCTGAACGAAAATTTGTACTTAGTAATCTCAGGCTGGATGGAAAATTCCTGCAACTCCATAAAAAGGGGCTAACCGTGCAGGCCGGTGACTTCAGTGTTCACGAAAATGAGCGTTCACATATCAACAACCTGGAATTCGATTACGACAGAACAACTGAACTGGTGAAAGGCAGGATCCCGAGAATGGATATGCAGTTTCAATTGAATGAGCTTCTGAACAAAGGCGATTTGTTAATTACCACCCTGGATATGAAAAAGCCGGAAATCAGTATTCAACTCCTGGATGGCGAAAGACCTGTGACGCCTGAGAAGCCGAGAACGGACCGTCGCATCATTGATATCAATGAGCTCAATATCGAAGAGGCAAAAATTGATTTCCTCTCAAACAGAGCCCGGCAAAAAATGATTTTCAGCACGCCTGATGCCAGCTTTCTTATAAAGGGACTCACTTCGGGAACCACGAGGTATGCATTTGAATTGAAGGAATTCGACATCAAAGTGAAAGGCTATCATATCAACCAGGGCGATAGCATGCGGCTATTTTCTGAAAAGGGAAATCTCATACTGGCCGGAAGCAATGTGATGAAGGGCACCAAAAAAGACCCGCATTCTTTCAAGGCCCATATCGCCGTGGCAGAAGTGTCGGATGCAAACACAGAATTTATACGCAAGCAGTCTGAGAAGCCTGTGAAATTTGAAAACATCAGCGCGGGCGTAAGGGACCTGAATATTGACACGCTGGAGAGCAGGCATATTGGGCAAAGGCTTAAGTCAAATCCGCACCTGTTTATCAGGAACATTAATATCATCCAGAAAGATGAAAAAAATGATATGGCCTTGTATGGATTAAGTTATACGAATGGTGGACACATATTAAGCCTGGATTCATTCCGGTATAAGCCTGCGGTGGACAAAGAAACTTTTAACCGCGGAATTCCACATGAAAAAGACTACATACAAACCAAAACAGGAAAAATCATCGTCAATGGCATCGATATCGAAAAACTGATTGCAGACAGCAGTTTCAGTGCGTCCAGCATTCGAATTGAACATCCCTGGCTGAGCATTTACAAGGACAAACACAATCCTTTCGATTCCAGCAAATACAAGCCCCTGCCGACTTTCCTGTTGAAAAAGATAAAATTTGGCGTAGAAGTGGACTCGCTGGGATTGGACGACGCAACCGTTGAATATATGGAATGGAACGACAAGACGCACAAGGAAGCCGGTTTTGATTTCTCCCAGTCAAGGGCTCTGATTACAAACATCAGGAACAGGAATACCAAAGAGACGGACAGCCTGAAATTCTTTGCCCGCTCTACCTGGATGGATTCTGTTACCGTGCGATTGAATTTTATTGAGTCGTATACTGATTCCCTGGCGGGCTTTACGATAGCCGCCTCCATGACTGCATTCGATGCCACATTACTCAACCGCTTTCTGCCTGCGATCGTTTCGGCTGAAATTATTTCAGGAAAGGTGGATACGATGCGCTTGACGGCCATTGGTCGGGAACACATCGCACTTGGATACATGCAATTGTTATATCACGATGCCAAAGTTCGATTCCTGGAAAAGGGTAACCCGGTGAAGAAAACTTTGGGTACCCGGTTAAAGACCTTTCTGGCAAATACCGTAGTGAAAAAAAAGAACGAATCGAGGGTGGGCAAAATTTACACGGAACGTACGACTTACCGGGGCATCTTCAATTATTGGCTTAAAATCGCGCTCGCCGGAGTAGTCACCAACACGGGTGTAAAATCAAACAGCCATCAGTTTAAAAAGTATGAGAAGGAACTTAAGAAAAAAAATCTGCCACCTGTTCCAGACGTTGATTTCTGATTAAAACCGGCTATTACATTATTTCATATTTTGTCTAACTTCGAACTCAATTAGTTGCTTAACTAACTAATGTTAAATTCAAAATTAAAAAGTTAAAATTCAAAAATCCAATAACCAGTATCTGGTATCCAGTATCTCTAAAAATTGATACAGCTAAACATGCAACGAGTTATTAAAAAAGTCGCGGTCCTGGGAAGCGGAGTTATGGGTTCCAGAATCGCCTGCCATTTTGCAGGAATCGGCGTTCCGGTATTGCTGCTTGATATTGCACCTAAGGATTTGACAGACGCCGAAAAGGCAAAGGGATTGTCGTTGGAACATCCGGCAGTGAAAAACCGGATTGTAAACGACGCATTGGCTGCCGCACTTAAATCCAATCCAAGCCCTGTTTTCACCAAAGATGTGGTGAAAAAAATCAGGACCGGGAATTTCACCGACAATATGAAGGACATCGCGCAATGTGATTGGGTTATTGAAGTCGTGGTTGAAAGACTTGACATCAAACAACAAGTATTTACTGAAGTTGAAAAATACCGAAAGCCAGGTACGCTCATCACTTCCAACACAAGCGGCATCCCCATTCATTTGATGGCTGAAGGCAGATCGGAAGATTTTAAAAAGCATTTCTGCGGAACCCATTTTTTCAATCCGCCACGCTATTTAAGATTGTTGGAGATCATCCCAACGCCGCATACCGATCCCGCGATCGTGGATTTCCTGATGCACTACGGGGATCTGTTCCTTGGAAAAACGACCGTCCTGTGCAAGGACACGCCGGCCTTCATTGCGAACCGGATTGGCGTGTACAGTATCATGCTGATTTTCCAACTCATCGATAAATTGAAACTAACCATTGACGAGGTCGAAACTTTAACGGGTCCGATTTTCGGGCGGCCCAAATCTGCCACATTCCGTACTGCAGACGTGGTAGGCATTGATACGCTGGTGAAAGTTGCCAGGGGGGTTGCAGAAAATTGTCCGAACGACGAGCAGAAAAATGTGTTCACCATTCCCGCCTGGCTGGAAAAACTGGTTGCCAACAATTGGCTGGGCGATAAAACAGGCCAGGGGTTTTTTAAAAAGATCAAAGGAAAATCGGGAGAATCAGAAATACTTTCGCTTAACCTCGAGACCCTGGAATATGGACCGAGGCAGAAAACAAAATTTGCGACAACAGAAGCTGCAAAGCCAATTGACGATCTGAGGTCAAGAATGAAAATGATGATTGCCGGAACCGACAAGGCCGGGGAATTCTATCGTCAATTTCATTACGGTCTGTTCGCTTACATTTCCAATCGCATACCGGAAATTTCTGATGAACTCTACCGGGTTGACGACGCCATGATGGCAGGCTTCGGTTGGGAAACCGGACCCTTTGAAGGATGGGATGTTTTTGGCGTTGAAACCATCATTCCTAAAATTGAAGCTGCAGGTTACAGCGTTGCACCCTGGGTGAAGGAAATGCTGGCCGCGGGCAACAAGACTTTCTATAAGGTGGAGAATGGTCAGAAGCTGGCTTATTCGCCCGTTCAAAAGACATACATCCCCACCGGGACGACGCAGGAAGACGGTGAGTCGGCATACATCGTGATGAAAAATTTTGAAAATCAAACAGTTTGGAAGAACAGTGCCTGCAGAACTTATCATCTGGGAGATGATGTGCTGGGCTTGGAATGGTATACCAAGATCGGCAGCATTGGCGGTGAGGTGCTGGAGGGGATACAAAAATCCATCGCGCTTGCAGAAGAAAAATACAAAGGAGTCGTTATAGCAAATGAAGGCTCAAATTTCAGTGCGGGTGCAAATGTAGGCATGATCTTCATGCTGGCCATTGAACAGGAATACGACGAATTGGACATGGCCGTACGCATGTTTCAAAATACGATGATGCGTGCCCGTTACTCATCCGTTCCCGTGGTGGTAGCACCCCACGCGCTCACGCTTGGGGGCGCCTGTGAATTGAGCCTGCACAGCGACAAAGTTTGTCCTGCTGCGGAAACCTATATCGGACTGGTGGAATTAGGGGTGGGCCTGATTCCCGGCGGTGGTGGCACAAAGGAATTCGCGTTACGGGCTGCAGATGAAATGCATGAAGACGAACCGGAGACCATCACGCTGAAGAACAGGTTTCTCACGATCGCAACGGCAAAGGTGGCAACCTCAGCCTTTGAAGGTTTTGATATGGGTATCCTGAGAAAGGGTCACGATGAAGTGGTCATCAATCCATCCAGACGGATCGCCGAAGGCAAAAAAAGTGTGCTTGAAATTTATGACAGTGGGTACCAGGTGCCCGTGCAGCGTTCAGATGTAAAAGTGTTAGGTCGGTCTGCTTTGGGCGCGCTCTATGCGGGCATTAATGGCATGTGGAGGGCAAACTACGCAACGGATCATGACGTGGTGGTTGCAAAGAAGCTGGCTTATGTAATGTGTGGGGGTGATTTGAGCGAGCCTGGTTTGGTCACCGAGCAATACTTGCTCGACCTTGAGCGCGAAGCTTTCGTAAGCCTTTGCGGAGAAAAGAAGACGCTGGAAAGAATTCAGAGTGTGATAAAGGGGGGTAAGCCTGTAAGAAATTGATTCAGGATTCAAGATTCAGGATTCAGGATTCAGAACTTGAATCTTGAATCCTGAATCTTGAATCTATAAAAGAAATTCAATCCTGAAAAATAAAATATGAGAAAAATTCCGTTCCTCCTGCTATGCCTCGTCATTGCAACGAGCAACTTTGCCCAACAGCAACTCACCATCGATGACGCTGTGGTGAAGCATAAGACCAGCCTGGCTCCCGAAAACCTGAAACAACTACAATTTATTTACGGTACGGGCGATTATGCTTACCTGAAAAATTCAAATGGCCAGGACGTTTGGATGAAAGGGTCCTTCTCTGGCGCCGAGTCAGAACTCATGACGCTGGCACAAATCAATGACATCCTAAAAAATAATGGATTGGATGAAGCCACCACCATGCCTTCCATTCAATTTAATCATGGCGTGGACTGGATCGTGGATGTAAAGGGTACACGCATCTTCCTGGATCCGCAAACGAAAAGGACATTCGTATCTGTTCCCGCAGCCATTGCTGACAAAAAACCGATTGAAATGAGCAAGTCGGGTTTTGTGGCGTATATAGACGACAACAATTTATTTGTGTTGAAGGCCGGCATGACCAAGCAGGTGACCAGCGATGGCAACAAAGACATTGTTTACGGTGCGGCTGTGCATAGAAGTGAGTTTGGAATTACCAAAGGTTTATTCTGGAGCAACAATGGACATAAGCTGGCTTTTTACCGGATGGATCAGTCCATGGTAACAGATTACCCCATTATTGACTGGACAACGAAGCCCGCCAAAAATGTGAACATTAAATACCCGATGGCAGGTGATAAAAGCCACGAGGTAACGGTGGGCGTGTTTGACGCCGACAACAGCCAGATGGTCTATCTCAACACCGGAGCACCCAAAGACCAATACCTCACCAATGTCGCCTGGAGCCCCGATGATCGCTATGTTTTTGTAGCCATCGTCAATCGCGAGCAAAATAAAATGAAGTTGAATCAATACAATGCCGCAACCGGTGCATTTGTAAAAACGCTTTTCGAGGAAGCGGATGAAAAATACGTTGAACCGCTCGTGCCCATGCTTTTCGTAAAAGCCAATCCATCTCAATTCGTTTGGCAAAGCAAACGCGACGGATGGAACCATCTTTATCTATATGACACCAGCGGCAAAATGATCAGGCAACTGACCACAGGTAATTGGGAAGTGACAGAAGTGAAAGGCATTGACAGCAAGGGCAACAATGTTTTCTACCTTTCAACAGCAGTTTCTCCCATCAGCAAAAATCTCTACAGCGTCAGTCTGAAGTCGGGCAGTCCCACCCGCCTCACGCAAAACGATGGCGTCCACAAGGCACAGGTGAACAGCGACGGCACTTATTTTATTGACGAGTTTTCCAGTCCAACGGAGCCGCATGCCATTTCTGTTTCGCCCACCGGCGGTGGAACACCGAAGCCTAAATCAATCCTGCAGGCGCCGGATCCCCTGAAGGGATTCAACCTCGGCAATATGACAATCGCATCATTCAATACGCCCAATGGAGATCTCTATTATCGGTTATACAAGCCCGTTAATTTCGATGCTTCCAAAAAGTATCCGGTGGTGGTATACTGGTACGGTGGAGCACACGTGCAACTGGTGACCAATGCCTATAATGGGGGCAGCGCCGACTATTGGTTCCAGTGGCTGGCGGAGAGAGGAGTTGTGGTGTTCACCATGGATACCCGGGGAAGTGAAAACCGGGGACGCCAGTTTGAGCAATCCATCTTCAGGGTTGCCGGTGAAAAGCAAATGGAAGACCTGATGTCAGGCATTGATTGGCTGAAAAAACTTTCTTACGTGGATGGAGAACGGATGGCGCTCTTTGGCTGGAGTTACGGTGGTTTTATGACGCTTGATTTTATGGAAACGCATCCAGGAATCTTTAAAGTTGCAGTAGCCGGCGGACCAGTAACAAACTGGAAATACTATGAAATCATGTACGGTGAAAGATATATGGACACACCCAAGGAAAATCCTGATGGATATGCAGCGACAGATTTGACAAAAAGAGTTGACCAGTTGAAAGGGAAAATCCTGGTCATACACGGCTTGCAGGATCCCGTGGTGGTGCAGCAACACTCCGTAAATTTTGTGAAGGCTTGCATCGACAAGGGCATCCAGGTTGACTACATGATTTATCCGGGCCACGAGCATAATGTGATGGGCAAGGACAGGGCACATCTTTACCAGAAAATTTCAGATTATATCTTCCAAAATCTCGACATCAAAAATTGAGTTATGGGTGAAGTGGAGCTGGATCCTGAGGAGAAAATAATTCATGTTTATTCTGTATTCATTTTTTATGGGGATGCGTCGAATCCGGAATTGTGCACACGGGTGGCAAAGGATATTGAAGAAGCCTGGAACGCACCGGCCGGAACTATTCAATTCAAACGCGAGACCTGGCGCGTACAATTTCATGCTGAAGGCATGCACGATGTCCAATTACGGCAGGATGCAGTGTGGTACAATTCAAATCCAAGGCTTAATTTTTTCAGGATAGAAGATTTCGCCGACGGCAACATCTCTTTTGTTGACGGAATTGGCAGTAATTCCGGCTATTTCAAGGCCGATAACCTGCTGCCACAGTCAACCACTGCTGCTCACGAATACGGCCACACGATCGGGTTGGTTCATCCCATCAATCTCGACATCAGGGGGATGGGACAACCGGGCATCATGTATCCAAGGGGAACCATCTGCGACCCCGATTATCAGTACGATCCCTGGGCAAAGCCGCTTGCTCCGGGCGGCACTTTGAACCCCGCGAAGAGAAAGGTTTTGTTAACGGACATTGAAGACCTTGGATTAGAAAAATTGAGATATCAGCAAAACCGGGCAGTGCTGGGAGAGTTTACAAATATGTATCATGCGAAACAGGAAAAATGAATGTCATATTATGGATTATTCCATCATATTACATCATTTTGATGAACGGATGGCTGATGAGGCAACTTTTTGGATTTAAACGGCGTCAAATGTTTACCAGTCATCCAATTGACACATTCTATGTTGGAGAGTTTTTCTTTTCATCTTAACTTGAGCACTCTTAAAAAATCCCGGATTATGAAATCTTTTGCATTTACGGGCCTGCTGTTGTTGATCGTTATTGCCGCCGCCGCGCAGCCCAGGTTACCCAAAGATTACTATTGGAAAAAATTAGATAACGGGTTGGAGGTCGTCGTGATCGAAAACCACAAGGTTCCCCTGGCCACCATTCAAATTGCAGTAAAAAACGGGGCCTATACTGAGGGCCCGGAATACAGTGGGCTTTCCCATCTTTTTGAACACATGTTTTTTAAGGCTAACCGCGATTATCCCGACCAGGAAAAATTTCTGAAGCGTACCCAGGAATTGGGCGCCATTTGGAATGGTACCACAGGTGATGAACGCGTGAACTATTTTTTCACTTTTGACCGCGACAGTCTCGAAGCCGGATTGAAATTCATGAATGCAGCGATAAGGTTTCCGATCTATCGCCAGGAAGACATGCAAAAAGAAAGACCTGTTGTAGATGGTGAATTTCAACGCCAGGAAAGCAATCCTGCCTCCGTATTGTATTTGGAATGCCAGAAAAAACTTTGGGGCGATTTAGCCACGAGAAAAAATCCAATCGGTGATCATAACATCATTAATACGGCAACGCCGGAAAAAATGATGGTGATCAAAGACAAATATTATTTTCCGAATAATTCCATCCTGGTAATTTGTGGCGACGTAAAACCCGAAGATGCTTTTGCCAAAGCAAAACTTATCTTTGGTGACTGGGCAAGCAGTGGTTTCGATCCGCACCAGAAATATCCGATCCCGGAATTCAAGCCACTTACAAAAAATGAATATTTCGTAAAAGAGGCATCCATAGCACAAACGCCCTACCTGATGGAATTCTGGCAGGGGCCGGATACGCGCAATGATTCAGCGTCTACCATTGCCGCCGATTTGTTCTCAACTATTTTGTCACTCAACTCATCCAAATTTCAACAGGCGCTTGTTGACAAGGGGCTTGCCACTTCGGTGCAAGTTCAATATCAAACCGAAAAGTATGTAGGGCCCGTGTTGTTGTTCGCAGTTCCCAATCCAAATAAACTGACGGAATTTCTTGCAGAGCTCGACAAACAAATCGCTATGTGGGATGACGCAGATTACTACACAGATGAGCAACTGGAAGACGCAAAGGGAATTTTGAGAAGAGCCTTCGTCAGGCAGCAGGAGAAACCCAGTGCGCAGGCCAGTACAGTAACTTATCACTGGTGCAGCAGTTCCCTCAATTACATGACCGACCTGCAGAACAATTACGAGAAAGTTACAAGGGCCGACATTGCACGCTATATCAATACATATATTAAGAACAAGCCGCGCGTAGCTGGTATTATTATCAATGCCGAAATGAACAAGATGTTGAATCCGGCACAGGTTTTCAAAGGCAATTAATTCAATCTACAAATCTCCGCATATGAAATACATGTTTAAATCCTTTGTACTGGCCTCAGCAGGTGCCTTAATCCTGCAGGGAGGATTGCAGGCACAGGAGAAACCACCTTATGAAATGAAGGTTGACGGTGTGAAGGTGATTGTGCAGCCGGTGAATAATGAAATCGTGGAAATTCAAACCGTGATCAAGGGTGGCGTTCAGAATTATCCCCTTGAAAAGTCTGGCATAGAAAACCTGGCGATGAATGCCCTGGTGGAATGCGGCACCAAAAATGATGACAAGAACAGTTTTAAGAATAAGCTTGAAAAGGTAAGTGCAGAAGTATATGGAATGAATGATATGGAAAAGGCATCGCTCAGCCTGAATTGTATTAAAGGCGACCTGGATGCCGTTTGGCCTTTGTATATTGACGCATTGAAAAACCCTGTTTTTGATGCGAAGGAATTTGAAAGGATCAGGCAGGATGCGATCAATAGTTTGAAGGCGAGTGAATCGCAACCCGATAATGCCATCAATAAGTACGCTCGCAAGCTTGCGTTTCCCGGTAAGGATTACTCAAAGGATCCTGAAGGCACAGAAGCCACGGTAAGCAAATTGACGGTTGAGGAAACAAAGAATTATTACAAATCCATTCTCACAAAATCCAGGATGATTATCGTGGTTGTGGGTGATTTGGATAAGTCGACTGTTGAATCAAAGATTCATGCGTTGCTTGCCGGAATCCCGGAGGGCAAACCCTTTGCTTATAAGAAACAATCCTTCCCTCCTTCCAAGAACAGTTTCAGCGCGACGCAAAAAGAATTTGCAACGAACTATATCCTGGGAATCGGTGGCGGCCCTCAACCCGGCGATCCTGATTTCAATGCTTATATGATTGCAGTACGAATTTTCTCACAGCGTCATTTTGTAGAAGTGCGTACTAAGAATGGATTGTCGTATGCACCCCAGGCCTGGTACAAGGCAGGAAATGTTTCTTATGCCGGGGTGTCCGTGAGTACAAAAGATCCCAACAAATACATCGAAGTTGAGAAAGCACTCGTGGACAGGACCAAGAAGGATGGATTTACCACTGATGAGGTGAAAAATGTGAAGAGCAGCTATCTAACGGCCTTCTACTATCGCCAGGAAACCAATGGCGCACAGGCTGCCTCCCTTGTGACCAATGAAGTTTTGTTCAATAACTGGCGCAGGTCCATGACCATCAAGACTGATTTGAACAAGGTGTCTGTTGAAGACGTCAACAAGGCTTTCTCCAAATACATGAACAATATTACCTGGGCCTATATGGGAGATCCATCCAAGGTGGATTCAAAATTGTATGTCGACAGTAAGGAGCAACCGAAGTTGCCGCCGTCGAAGATTAAAGCGCCGAAGAAGGGATAAAAAGGTTGATTGGGTTGATTAGGTTAGTTAAATGACCCAATCAACCCAATCAACCCAATCAACCAAACAACGCACCAAGCTCCCCATGCTTTAGCACCTCCCCCAGTACTCCCCCCAAGACCGCCTGCTGCTTTTTGTGCAGCCAGGTTCCCATGCTGACCCGCTTCACGCCCAGCTCCTGAAGTCTTTTTAGTGACGGCAAATTGGGCAAGGCCAAAGCATTTACCGGTAGGGGAACGGATTTTACGATTTCAGCAATCTCTTCTTCATTCACCGCCATTGGCACAAACACGCCGTGCGCGCCCGCGGTTGCATAAGCCTTCACCCGCTTTTTCGATTCTTCAAATGCATCCGGATGATTCACCAGGTAACCATCCGTCCTGGCATTGATGAAAACCCGCAGACCATTTTTGTTCACCCTTTCATTGACAACTCTAATCAGATTTTGAAAATCAGCTGCCGGCCGCAGGATGCGCACTTCCTCTCGCAAACCGTCTTCCAGGTTCACGCCCACAACACCGATCTCCGCGAGTCTTTCAATATTTTCGGCCACGCCGTCCGCGCTGCTGTCATCGTATCCTCTTTCCAAATCAACCGAAAAAGGAACCGACAACACTTTCTTCATTCTTCTTACTGTTTCAAATAACAATTCAAATGGTAATTCCTGTCCGTCTTCATATCCCAACGATCGTGCAACAGCAGCGCTGGACGTAGCAACCGCCTGAAAACCGCTTTCCTGGATGATCCTGGCACTGGTGACATCCCAGGCATTTCCAATCAAAAGCAGTTTGTCCTGGTAATGTAATTTCAAAAAATCATCGGCCTGCCCCATTTTACTTTTGCATTTTTAATTTTGACTTGTTACAACATGCAACTCCGGCTCCATTTTCAAAGCTACGCCAATTCTGTTCCATGCATTAATGGCGATCACCACCATCATGATCTGGGCAAGTTTTTCCTTTCCAAAAACGCCCACCGCTTTCTGATAGGTGGCTTCAGTCAGACCGTGCTGATGAATTAATGTGATCTCTTCCGTTATTTTCAAAATTAGTTGCTCTTCTTCACTGAATGCATTGGATGATTCTTTCCATACTGCAATCAGGTTGATGCGCTGCTCCTTTTCGCCGGCCTTGCGCGCGTCCTGCGTGTGCATATTTACGCAATACGCACATCCATTGATTTGCGAAGCCCTGATGCGTATCATTTCCTGGTGAATGGCATCAATTGAATTAGCTGCATTGTATGAATCCAGGGCATCAAGCGCCCGGTAGGCATTGGGTTCAACTTTACCCATTTTAAATCTTGCACTCATATTTTTTGTTTTTGTCTGAAACAAAAATACGTTCTCATTGGACTACCTTAGTAGTCCAGATTTAAAATACCTGGTAGTCCAGATGCTTCCTTTTAAACAGTTACTGAAAACGAATTCTCATTTGACGATGCCGATCTACCAGCAGGTCTCCAACAAGCTGATTGACCTGATTCGTGAAGGCGTCATCAGGCCCGGCACGCCATTGCCGTCTACAAGGGAAATGGCAGCGATCTTACAGGTACATCGGAAAACCGTGGTGGCGGCCTACGAGGAATTGAATACGCAGGATTGGATAGAAATCTTACCGAGAAAAGGAATTCGGGTGGCGCCCAATTTGCCGGAATTGAAACCGCGTAGTTTCAAAGCAGCCCGGCAAATTCCGGCATACGTTAATGTTGCGAGCTTCCCCTTTTTCAAACTGCCTGCCAGCAAGGGTCAGCCAATGAGTGTGGGCCAGCACCGGCTGATCATCAACGATGGATTTCCTGATGCCAGGATCTCACCCATCAAACAACTGTTAAAAATTTACAGCGAATTGTTCACTCAAAATTCAATTCAGCGAAAGATCATGTACGGCGATTTGCAGGGTTCACAGAAACTGAGACAGGCGCTGTCCGTTTTCTTATCCGACACCAGGGGAATGAACATTACGGCGAACAATGTGCTCATCACGCGTGGAGCTCAAATGGCAATTTACCTCGCAGGAAGACTCATCATAAAACCCGGTTCGGTTGTAGTAGTAGGCGAACCAAACTACGCCATGGCTAATTCCATCTTCTCCCAATTCGGCGCGAAGCTGGAGCGCATTCCTGTAGACGAACGGGGAATTGACGTTGAAAGGCTCGAAATATTTTGTAAGCGAAGGAAGCCCGACCTGCTTTATATCATTCCCCATCATCATCATCCCACAACCGTTACCCTCAGCGCCGAGAGAAGGATGAAACTGCTGGAGCTGATCCGGAAATACAATTTCCCCGTCATTGAAGATGATTACGATTACGACTTCCACTACAGCAGCAGCCCGATCTTACCACTGGCAAGCGCAGATCATCGCGGCAATGTGATCTATATCGGTTCCATTTCGAAGTCATTTACCACCACGCTGAAAGTTGGATACATGATCGCGCCTGAAAACTTCATCGCCGAATCTTCGCAGATGAGAAAGTTGATCGACATCAGGGGAGACAATATTATGGAAGAAGCACTGGGCGAGATGTTCCAGCATGGAGACATGCAGCGTCATTTCTCAAAATCACTGAAACTCTATCACCAGCGTCGCGACCTGATGTGTGAATTGTTGAAAACCGAATTGGGAAACAAAATCAGCTTCCAGGTGCCGCAGGGTGGAATGGCAATATGGGTACGCTTCGGGAAGGATATCAATTTGGAATCGCTATCGGGAAACGTTTCGAGAAAAGGGCTGTACCTGAGCGACGGCAATTTTTACAACACCGGGAATACAACATATAATGCAGTAAGAATGGGCTTCGCATCCCTGAATGAAAAGGAAATGATGGAAGCCATTTCGATCATCAAAAAAGCTATCTGATCAAATTATCCAGCGCGTCGTCAAGGGTGGGAAATTCAAATGTAAACCCGAGGTCCAGGAGCTTCTGATCGCTGATGGTAGCACTCTTCAGCACTTCAATGCTCAATTCTCCCAGCACCGTCTTGAGCAGAAATGCGGGCACATGAAATGGAAGGTAAAGTTTTCCATTTTTTCTCCTCGCTATTTTCAAAACCAGCTCTCTGTTGTTCACGGGAAAGGGTGCAACCGCATTAAACGCGCCGCGAAAGTGTTCGTTTTCGATGGCTTCGAGATAAACCCTGCAGAGATCATTTACATGTATCCAACTGACAACCTGTTTACCGCTTGCGAGGATGGTTGCAAATCCAAAATTAAGTGGCCGCTTGAATTCGGGAAAAGCGCCACCCTCATTGCTCAATACGATGCCCGTTCTACACCAGGCCAGTCGGATGCCGAGCCCTTCCACGGGCCGAATGGATGTTTCCCACCGTTTGCAGGTTTCCCCGAGAAAATCAGGATTGGCGGGATCGGTTTCGACAAAAGGTTTTGAATTGGGCACAACGGAATCCGGACCGTACCACCCAATGGCCGAAGCACTAACAATTGCTTTAACCCGATGCTGATTTTCTGTCAGCGCCTTCACGAGCAATGCACTGCCTTTGGTGCGACTCTCTTCTATTTCTATTTTTCTTTTTTTCGTCCATCGTTTATCGGCAATTCCTGCGCCGGCGAGGTGAATGACATAGTCTGCATTTTGAATGGCTTCCTGATCTATGGTTTGTTTTTCAACATCCCAATCTGCATAGCTCACACCAGGTGTGGGTTGGAGTTTGCTACTGTGCCTCGTGAGAATGATGACGGAATAATTTTTTCCCACCAGCAGCTTCGTGAGTGCCTTGCCAATCATGCCTGTGCCGCCGGTGATGAGAATATGCATAATATCAAAAATAAGTACTAAGTACTAGGTACTAGGTACTAAGTTGAATCCAGTATCCGGTATCCCGTATCCAGTATCTATTATCCAGACCACAATCCACAATCCACAATCTACAATCCAAAAAAAAGACCCTCTCCACGAAAAGAGAGGGTCCACAACTATGGAGCCAAAGCTCCGGCTGTTCTAGTATTACCAGGTACACAAAGACTAAGAACAGGGCAATAGAATGATTTTAGTCAGGTTTTTTCCCATCTAAAAAAGTATTCAGCGTACTGATTTGAGTTTGGTTATTGTCGTCTTTCTTGACGGTGTAATTAGAGTAGAATTTCTCTACCGAAGCAAGTGCATTGGGGAGCTGAAAATTGCGGCGGACATAAGCCGGCACAGTTTCAAACTCATTATTAGGGTCGGCATTGTTTACGTTAAACGACAAGTTGCGCAACTTGTGCAACCTTTCTGCCGCCCTCCTCTTTTGTTCATCTGCTTCGTCCTGCAGTGCAGGATCCTCAACAGAAGGCAATTGAATGTGAGTTGTTCGTGCCCCTGGCTCGTCCGCCGCTTTTTTGTTCTTTTCGACCAGCTGCAAATCGCTTATAGGTTCGTCAACCTTTTGGGCAACCGGCAACCGGAAGGGCTCTTCAACAGGGTCTTCAGTCTTGGATGTTAAATGTTTAGGCTCCTCAGCGTAGATGTTGGATGGTTTGGCCAAATTTCCACTGGACGTCACAGTGGTGCTAGCTTCTTCTTCCCTGATTATAAATTGAATATCGGGGGTAACTTCTTTGCTTGGAACGGTGTTAGAAGGATTAGACTCGTGGGGGCTTTCAAGAGATGGTAGAGTGGATGAAGGTACGGAGAATCCGGCTAATGTCATAACTTCCTTAGCCTCATTTTCAGGGGTTTGCGCGGCGGATCTTATTACATCTGTAACTCTTTTATTTTCAGCATGTTCCATTAAGGTTGGGGCCATGGGATCGGGCATCTCCACAGCCGGAATTTCCACCTTCAGTGGCTTCGGTTTGCCGTCCTCATCAATGGGAGACAACTCCATAATGATCTTCTCATCTCCCGGATTCTTTTCAACCACCGGCTTCTGCGGCCTGTCAAATGGATTCTTGTATTCAAATCCGGTTGCGATAAGGGTGATGCCAATCTTATTTCCCAAACTACTGTCGTAGCCCATTCCTAAAATCACGTCGGTGTCTTCACCTGCGCGACTGTGCAGGTAATTCTGAATGATCTCCACCTCATCCATCGTAAATTCATTTTCGCCTTCGGCGGAATTGATGTTGATGAGTATCCACTGCGCACCGCTAATATCATTGTCGTTCAACAATGGCGAATTCAATGCCTGCTCAATGGCCAGCTGCGCACGATTTTCTCCCTCCACGGCCGCACTTCCCAGGATGGCAACACCACCGTTACGCATAACCGTGCAAACATCGGCGAAGTCTACGTTGATCTGTCCTGTAGTGGTGATCACATCCGTGATGCATTTTGCGGCGGTGGCCAGGATATTATCGGCCTTCGCGAAGGCAGCGCGCATGGTGAGATTCCCGAACTGGTGCCGCAACTTGTCGTTGCTGATCACGAGCAGAGTATCTACATACTCTTTTAATTTTTCAATTCCTTCTTCTGCCTGCTGTATGCGCTTTTTCCCTTCGTAAGAGAAGGGGGTAGTGACAATTCCCACAGTTAGAATGCCCAGGTCGCGGGCAATCTTTGAAATGATGGGTGTTCCGCCGGTCCCGGTGCCTCCACCCATGCCTGCCGTAATGAAGGCCATTTTTGTGTTTACTTCAAGGATGCGCTTGATCTCTTCAAGACTCTCCTCAGTGGCCTGGCGCCCGATGTCGGGATTCGCACCTGCACCTAATCCTTGCGTAAGATTGGGTCCCAACTGAATTTTGTTGGGCACTTTACTCTGTGCGATGGCCTGGGCATCGGTGTTGCAGATGATGAAGTTCACACCTTCAATATTCTGGCTGAACATGTGATTCACTGCGTTACTGCCGCCACCGCCAACGCCGATCACCTTGATGATGGAGGATTTTTCCTTAGGTAAATCAAAATGGATCATAATTAATGTGTTTAGTGGGGTTAGTCGATAGTATATTAGAATTTCGCGTCTTCTTCTTCTTTGAATAAATCGATTATACCGTTCTTAAATGAATCCATAAATCCTTTCAATGTTTTTCTTTGTCTTGGCTTTGTGTTGACCAATACTTCATCTGTCTGTCTTTCCGCTGCCTGCCTGGTGAGCGATTCGGGAACTTCAACTTTTACAAACTTATTGTCGAATTGTCTCCGGTTATTTTCAAAATCGTTGTAGCCTTTCAGGATGAGTCCGATGCAGGTTGAATACATGGGCTTGGCCAATTCTTCAATATGACCGGCCGCCAGGTGTTCATTTGGATAACCAATGCGTGCGTTGAGTCCCGTCACGTATTCCGTCAACTGGATCAGGTGTTTCAGCTGTGAACCGCCGCCCGTAAGAATTACACCGCCATTCAACATGCGATTGTCGAGACCCACCTGCTTCAGGTGATAGCTCACAAAATCCATGATCTCACTCATGCGTGCCTGGATAATGTTGGCGAGGTTCTTCACCGAAATTTCTTTGGGCGCCATGCCACGCAAGCCAGGGATGGTGATATATGCGTTGCTCTTTGCTTCATCGCTCAGCGCACTGCCGAATTGCACCTTCATCTGTTCTGCCTGCGTTTTTAATACGCCCAGGCCGGTCTTGATATCATTGGTGATATTTTCACCGCCGAATGGAATGACGGCGGTATGCTTTAAAATTCCTTCATAAAACACAGCAAGATCGGTTGTACCACCACCGATATCCACGATGGCAACGCCCGCTTCCAAATCCTGCTCACACATGACCGCTGCTGCAGAAGCAAGTGGTTGCAGCACGAGGTCCTTGGTTCTCAAACCAGCTTTCTCAACACTGCGATTGATATTGCGGATTGCATTTTTATCGCCTGTAATGATATGAAAATTTGCACCCACCTTCACTCCGCTATAGCCGATGGGGTTTGGTATATTTTGAAAATTGTCGACCGTAAATTCCTGGGGGATGACATCGATGATTTGATCGCCCGCCGGAATGTAGGTCTTGTACTGGTCGTTGATGAGTTGGTCAATTTCCGATTGCTTGATTTCATCGTCTGTGCTTTGTCTCACAATGTCTCCGCGCGTTTGCAGACTCTTGATGTGATGTCCTGCAATACCTACAAATACTTCTGTGATCTCGAGGTTGGGATTTGACGCATAGCAATTCTCAAGTGCGGTTTGGATAGCCTTGATGGTCTGGTCGATATTCAGCACCATGCCGTGCTGAACGCCATTGCTGTTGGCGCGGCCAAACCCAAGGATCTCAAGCTTGCCGTATTCGTTCTTACGGCCAGCGATAGCGGCAATTTTTGTGGTGCCGATATCCAATCCGACAATAATGGGTTGTTCACTGTTCATTGTTGACTGTTTATGGTTGTGTAACTGGTTGCGTTGTTCGTTGATCGTTGATCGTTGTTCGTTGCTCGTTGGCCGTTGGCCGTTGTTCGAAACCCAATTTCCTATACCCTATTTCTTCTTCATGACAGCTTTTGGTTTTGACTTCGATTGTTTTTTCACAGGGGACGGATTAATCAAGGGGGGCGAACTAACAGAAGTTTTCAATGGGGTAGCCGAATTCTTTACTGCCCCCGCCACGGCGGGAGGCAAACCGTTTTGTTGGGCACGGTCCAAAGAATCTTCCAACAGCAGCTGAGTTTGAGCCATCATTTGCCTGAAGAACTGTTTAACCCTTGTGGTATCAGAGGTAGCTTTTTTTTCTTCGCCTCTTCTTGTGGCGACAACCTGCCCAGTATACTGGACATTAATCACTGAATATTTTGACCATCCGAGCTTTGCCAACACTTCCTGGTAAAAAATCATGAGTCGTCTGAATTTCCTGTCAACCTCTGTTCCGTCTCCAAACAAAATGGTATGCTCGCCAATCGTGGGCACCAATTCAAAATTCCGCTGTTCACTGATGTCCACCTGCTGAATCTGCGCCGTCCAGAACGAGTCCCTGCCCACGTACAGGCTGATGTCCTTTATGCCTTTCATCACGGCACTATCGGATTTTGACATCCTGTTTTTGTCGGAAGGGAAATTGGTGAACACCAATAACCGCGGCGTGAATTTTTCGCTCAGCGGCAGGCGTTCCAGCGAGCTGTCGATATAGAATGAATTTCCCGAAATGGTGAAGATGCGCGCGATGGGTTCTCGCTCCTTAACTTTCACTTTCAGAAAATCATTGTTGTCAAAGAACAATTCTGCGTCTTCAATCCAGGTGTTTTTCTTCAACCGGTCCTCCATTTCATTCAGGTTGAAAGACTTCAAGGCCTTACCGGCAATCGTCATGGTCTGGTTGGCCGTTAGAATATTTTGAACGTCTTTCTTGTCAATGAAAAGGCTCGATCCGGCATTTTTAAATTGAATGTCCAATCCCTGGCAGGTATTCTTGCCCTTACTCTGCATCGCTGCGACTAACAACACACAAAGGCTTGCTCCCGCAACCACCCAAAGAGATGCCAGCAACCAATACCTGATATTTCTTTTCTTTTCTTCCACTATGATTTGTCCAAAATATTTTTAACCGGTTCAACCAGTTGATCAATGTCACCCGCCCCTGCCGTGATCAATAACATCGGCTTGTCTGCCTTTTCTTTCATTTCCCTGACCTCTTTCAGCAATTCGTCTTTTTCCAGTATCTGCTTTGCCTTGTTTTTCATTTTATCAAGAATGATATTGCTGGTCACCCCTTCAATCGGCAATTCTCTCGCCGGGTAAATCGGTAAAAGAACGACTTCATCTGCGAGGTCCAGGCTCTCAGCAAACCCTTCCGCCAGGTCTCTCGTCCGGGTAAACAGATGCGGCTGAAAAATCACCATGCATCTTCTGCCAGGAAAGAGTTTCTTCGCGCTGCTGATGAGTGCGCGCAATTCCTCCGGATGATGGGCATAGTCGTCAACAAAAACCCAGTTCTTGTTCCTGACCAGGTATTCAAACCTTCTCTTCACACCCCGGAATGCGGCAATCGCTTCCTTAATTTTAAGATCTTCGATGCCCAGCGCATGAGCCACCGCAACCGCAACCACTGTATTCTCTACGTTGTGCAGGCCGCCCATGTTCAATTCCACCTGCTTCAACTGCCAGTTGTCAACAACCAAATCAAAAACATATCCGCCATCCCTGTTCTGCAATCCGCTTGCGTAAGCATTTGCAGAAATATTTTCCAGGCTATAACTCAACTTCGTTTGTCCCTGCAGGTCAGCAGCACG
>Ga0157375_10001060_pt1 | contig 23747 bp, 20 predicted proteins | sample M35metaG_FD_115311 | JGI IMG/M metagenome (GOLD analysis project Ga0157375, IMG submission 115311) | Miscanthus rhizosphere microbial communities from Kellogg Biological Station, Michigan, USA - M3-5 metaG | ecosystem: Host-associated > Plants > Roots > Rhizosphere > Soil | place: USA: Michigan... | reverse complement strand
TTCGAACTGGACTTCGAAGAGAACCTGAAACTGGTTCGCTACTGCGTCAAGTACAACAAACGCGTGATCTTCCCGTCGACCTCGGAAGTCTATGGCATGTGCCAGGACCCTAACTTCGACGAAGACAGCTCCAACCTGGTGGTCGGCCCGATCAACAAGCAGCGCTGGATCTACTCGGTCTCCAAGCAACTGCTGGACCGCGTGATCTGGGCCTACGGCGACAAAGGCCTGAAATTCACCCTGTTCCGTCCGTTCAACTGGATGGGCCCGCGACTGGACCGCCTGGATTCGGCGCGTATCGGCAGCTCCCGTGCAATTACCCAGTTGATCCTGAACCTGGTGGAAGGTACTCCGATCCGTCTGTTCGACGGCGGCGAGCAAAAACGTTGCTTCACTGACATCGCCGACGGTATCGAAGCCCTGGCACGCATTATTGATAACGAAAACGGCGTGTGCGACGGCCAGATCGTCAACATCGGCAACCCGGAAAACGAAGCCAGCATTCGTCAGCTGGGCGAAGAACTGCTGCGTCAGTTCGAAGCGCACCCGCTGCGTAGCAACTTCCCTCCGTTCGCCGGTTTCCGCGACGTGGAAAGCAAGGCGTTCTACGGCACTGGTTACCAGGACGTGGCACACCGCAAGCCAAGCATCGAAAACGCCAAGCGCCTGCTGAACTGGGAGCCGACCGTCGAGATGAGCGAGACCATCGGTAACACCCTGGACTTCTTCCTGAAAGAAGCCATGCTCGAAATCGCGGACAAGAAGTAATGCAGGCAGGCCTTCGCATCGACGTCGACACCTACCGTGGCACCCGTGAAGGTGTGCCACGGTTGCTTGAATCCCTGGATGAAGCCGGGGTCAAGGCAACATTCTTCTTCAGCGTTGGGCCGGACAACATGGGGCGCCACTTGTGGCGCCTCATCCGCCCGAAGTTCCTGTGGAAGATGCTGCGCTCCAACGCCGTCGGTCTGTATGGCCTGGACATCTTGCTGGCCGGCACCGCCTGGCCAGGCAAGCCGATTGGCCGCGACCTGGGGCACTTGATGCGCCAGGCCAAGGCTGCCGGGCATGAAGTGGGCCTGCACGCGTGGGACCACCACGGCTGGCAAGCCAACACCGGGCGCTGGAGCGAGGCACAGCTGATCGAACAGATCCGCCGTGGCGTCGACACCCTCAGCGACATTCTCGGCGAGCGTATCGATTGTTCAGCGGCGGCCGGCTGGCGTGCCGATGAACGCGTGGTGCAAGCCAAGCAAGGTTTCAACTTTCGCTACAACAGTGATTGCCGGGGCACCAGCCTGTTTCGTCCAACCTTGGCCGATGGCAGCGCGGGCACCCCACAAATTCCAGTAGACCTGCCGACCTTCGACGAAGTCGTCGGGCCGGTCGTGGCTGCCAAAGACTTCAACGGCTTCATTCTGGACCGCTTTGCCGAGTCCAAGCTGAACGTCTACACGATTCACGCTGAAGTAGAAGGGATTCTGATGGCTAACGATTTTCGCCAGTTGCTTGCCCAGGCAGGGCAGCGCGGCATCGATTTCAAACCGCTGGGCGAGCTGTTGCCCGCCGATGTGACCACCCTGCCCCAGCAACAGCTGGTGCGTGGCGCCCTGCCTGGGCGCGAGGGTTGGCTCGGAGTGCAACAAGCATGATCCGGCGCCTGGCATTGCCCCTGCTCCTGTTGGCGTTTGGCGTGTTTTACCTGTTGCCGCTGGCCACCCATGGCCTGTGGATCCCGGATGAAACCCGCTACGCGCAGATCAGCCAGGAAATGCTGTTGACCGGCAAGTGGGCCTCGCCGCACTTCATGGGCATCCGCTACTTTGAAAAACCCGCCGCCGGCTACTGGATGATCGCGCTGGGCCAGGCGATCTTCGGGCAGAACCTGTTCGGCGTGCGCTTTGCCTCCGCCTTGAGCACCGGCCTGAGCATCCTGCTGGTGTACCTGGTGGCGCGCCGGCTGTGGAATGACCCGCGCAAGAGCCTGGTCAGCACCGTGCTCTACATGAGTTTCGCCAGTGTGGCCCTGCTGGGCGGCTATGCGAACCTCGACCCGCAATTCACCTTTTGGGTCAACCTGACCGGCGTCGCCTTGTGGTTCTGCTTCGACAGCACCACCCGTGGTGGCCGCCTGGGTGCCTGGGCCTTGCTGGGTTTTGCCTGTGGCATGGGCTTCATGACCAAGGGTTTCCTGGCCTGGTTGCTACCGGTGCTCATCGCCCTGCCCTACGCCATCTGGCAGAAGCGTTTCCGTGAACTGCTCGGCTACGGCCTGGTGGCGGTGGTCGTGGCGATTGTCGTGAGCCTGCCGTGGGCGCTGGCCGTGCACCTGCAGGAGCCGGACTACTGGAACTTCTTCTTCTGGCACGAGCATATCCAACGCTTTGCCGGTGAAGACGCCCAGCATGCCGAGCCGTTCTGGTACTACCTGCCGCTGCTGGTGGCGTTCTCATTGCCCTGGGTGGCGTTGCTGCCGTCCACGGTCAAACAGGCCTGGCACGACAAGCGCCTGCCAAAAACCGCCTTCCTGCTGCTGTGGCTGTTGATGCCCCTGGCATTCTTCAGCCTGGCCAAGGGCAAGCTGCCCTCCTACATCATGCCGTGCCTGTTGCCCCTGGCGTTGTTGATGGGTTCGACCCTGGCCGACAAGCTGGCCCAGAACCGTGGCCGCGTGCTGTGTATCAACGGCTGGTTGAACCTGGTGATTGGATTGGTGGCGATGCTGGCCCTCAGCTGGTTCCAAATGAAGAAGCCGGTGTACGAGCACGGTCAGGAAACCCTCAGCCTGGTGCTGGTGTTTACCTTCTTGTTCGGCTGGATCCTGGTCAACCTGCTGCACGCCGCGCGCCCGTTGAAACTCTGGGCGGCACCCGCCATCGGCAGCTGGCTGCTGGTGGCCCTGGTGCCGGCCGCACTGCCTCATTCGGTGGTGTACAACAAGACCCCGGACCCATTCATCATTAATCACCTGCAGGAACTGCAACCGACCACCGCACTGCTGAGCAATGACCTGGGCGCCGCATCGGCCTTGGCATGGCGCCTGCACCGTCCGGACGTGACCCTCTACAACACCGTCGGTGAAGTGAAATACGGTCTTGCTTTCGCAGACACGGCCCATCGCAAGGTGGACATCAGCCAGGTCCAGCAATGGATGAGCGAGGCGCGCAAACAAGGCCCGGTCGGCGTGGTGATGCGCGTCAAGGGTGACGATGAAGTCGCTGAGGTGAACTTGCTGCCTCAGGATGGCAAGCGTTACGAGCAAGGCAACATCGTGATCCTGATCTTCCCTCAGGTCGCACCATGATCACACTGTTGCTGCTATTGGGCGCCTGCCTGCTCACCTGCATGGGTCAGGTTTCGCAAAAATTTGCCGTAGAAAGCTGGCGTGACCAGCCCGACGGCTGGGCGCTGAAACTGCGTTCGCCGTGGCTGTGGTCGGCACTGATCTGCCTGGGCCTGGGACTGTTGGTCTGGTTGCTGGTATTGCAGCGCCTGGAAGTGGGTATCGCCTACCCCATGCTCAGCCTGAACTTTGTACTGGTCACGCTGATGGCGCGCTTTGTGTTCCACGAACACATCGATGGCCGCCACTGGCTGGGTGTGGCCCTGGTAATCGCCGGGGTCGTGTTGCTGGGGCGTCAGGTATGAGCCGGGTTCGTGGTTTTGCCCTGGCCCTGGGCAGCGTCGGCCTGGTCAGCGCCGCCCAGTTGGGCATGCGCTGGAGCATGACACGCCTGCCCCTGCCGACCGAATGGTTGACGGCCTTCAGCACCAATGCCATCGACCTTGGTGCCCTGGGCGTGGTGATCCTGGCGATCATCGCCTATGCGCTGTCGATGCTCTGCTGGCTCGGCGCGCTCAAGGACCTGCCCCTGGGCCGCGCGTATTCGCTGCTCAGCATCAGCTACGCGCTGGTGTACCTGCTGGCCGCCAGCCTGCCGGTGTTCAACGAACATTTCTCGCTTTCAAAAACCCTGGGGGTGGCGTTGGTCATCCTCGGTGTACTGGTTATTAACTCTCGTCGTGCTAGCACCACAAGTCTCAGGAATGCCCCATGAAAATCAGTGTATTTGGTAGTGGTTACGTCGGTCTGGTGCAGGCCACCGTATTGGCCGAAGTCGGTCACGATGTCATCTGCATGGACGTTGACAAGAACAAGGTCGAATCGCTGCAAAAAGGCCATGTGACCATCTTCGAGCCGGGGCTGGCTGCGATGGTGAAGGAAAACCTGGAAAGCGGGCGCCTGCATTTCACCCACGACGAAAAACTTGCCGTGGAACACGGTGAAGTGCTGTTCATCGCCGTGGGTACACCCTCCGACGAAGACGGCTCGGCCGACTTGAAGTACGTGCTGTCGGTCGGCGACGCGGTGTCCCGTCACCGTGTGGAACCGGTGATCCTGGTAGAAAAGTCCACCGTACCCGTGGGCACCGGCGACACCCTGCGCGCGCACATTGAGAAGAACCTGCGCGTGGCCGGTCGTCACCTGGACTTCGATATCGTCTCCAACCCGGAATTCCTCAAGGAAGGCTCGGCCGTTGCCGACTGCCGCCGTCCGGACCGGATCATCATCGGTTGTGAGCGTGAAGAGGTGCGCGAGGTGATGCGCGACCTGTACGCGCCGTTCAACCGCAACCACGACCGCATCATCTTCATGGACCTGCGCAGCGCCGAACTGACCAAGCACGCTGATAACGGCATGCTGGCCACCAAGATCAGCTTTATCAACCAGATCGCTGAACTGGCCGAGCACCTGGGCGCCGACATCGAAGCCGTGCGCCTGGGCATCGGTGCCGACTCGCGCATCGGCTACCACTTTATTTACCCGGGCTGCGGCTACGGCGGCTCGTGTTTCCCCAAGGACATGCGCGCCCTGATCCACAGCGCCAAAGAGGCCAACTGCTCCAGCGACTTGCTGGAAGCCGTCGAAGCCATCAACCAGCGCCAGAAGAGCAAGCTGTTCGAACGCATCAACGCCTATTTCAAAGGCGAGTTGAAGGGCAAGACCTTCGCCCTGTGGGGCCTGGCGTTCAAGCCCAACACCGATGACATGCGCGATGCACCCAGCCGCGTGCTGATGGAAGCCCTGTGGGCCGCCGGCGCCAATGTACGTGCCTTCGACCCTGAAGCCATGCAGGAAACCCAGCGCATTTACGGCGACGAATCGCGCCTGACGCTGCTGGGCACCCCGGAATCGGCACTGAGCGGCGCCGACGCGTTGATCGTCTGCACCGAATGGCAGCAGTTCAAGGCCCCGGACTTCGACCTGATCCACCAGCGCCTGAAAACCCCGGTGATCTTCGACGGCCGCAACCTGTACGACGGCGAGCGCCTGTCGCGCAAAGGCTTCAAGTACTTCCCGATTGGGCGTGGTGACTCCTGTGAATTGCCAATCCCCCAGCAACAGTGGGTGCCGCAGGTTCAGGAAGCCTGATACGTGAACAAAGCTCATCCGCCCCGGCTCACTGCCACGGTCCGCCACCAGTCGCTGGGGCTCGGGCTCTTGGCGCTGGTGCTGTTCATTGCCGGTAACTGGCACCAGGCAATCATCGGGTTCGACTCACGCTTTGTGGTGTTCGCCCAGGAAATGCTGCGCCATGGGCCCAGTTTTTTCCCGACCACCTACGGACAACCCTACGCCGACTACCTGGCCACCTCGACCCTGCTGACATGGCTGTTCTCCCTGCCCCTGGGGCAGGTCACCAGCTTTACGGCCTGGTTGCCCACGGCCATCGCTTCGGCGCTGATCGTGGTGCTGGTGTACCGCCTCACGGCGCCCTACTCCCCGCGTTGGGGCCTGCTGAGCGTGGCGATGTTGCTGCTCAGCAGCACCTTCATCAGCGAAACCCGTGCGGTGTCCCTCGACCAGATGCTCGCGGCCGTGGCGTTGACGGTGTTCTACCTGGGTTACGCCCATGACCACTTCGGCGCGGGCAAACGCCTGCACTGGCTGTTCCTGCTGCTGATCGTCGGCTTTGCGATCCGTGGGCCCATCGGCCTGGTGATTCCCACCGGCGTGCTGTGCAGCTATTACTTGATCAACCGCCAATGGCGTCAGTTGTTCAGCTTCGGCCTGCTGGCCCTGGCCCTGCTGGCGGCCTGTGTCGGCCTGCTGTTGCTGCTGGCCAAGATGAGCGGCGGTGAAGACTTCATGCGGGATGTGATTCGCATGCAGTTTCTGGGGCGCATGGACGGCACCGAAGGCTCCAGCGGTGTGTTGTATTACTTCACCAGCTCGATCGGCAACTACGCCCTGGCCTACCCGGTGGCGCTGCTGGTGCTGCTGGCGGTGGCGGCAAGTGGGCGACGGGCACCCGACCCGGCGCTGCCGCTGGTGTTGTACTGCGCAGCAGCAGGTTTGCTGGTGATGCTCGGCCTGTCGGTTCCCCAAGCGAAGAAAGCCCGCTACATACTGCCAATGCTGCCCATGGCGGCGATCATTGCGGCGTACCCGTTCCAGGTCACCCAGGGGCGGCTGTTTGCCGGGTTGCGCAACCTGATGCTGGGTATCTGGACGTTGTTGCCCGCGCTGTTGGCCATCGGCCTGCTGGTTGCGCGTCGCCGTTACGCAGAGCAGCTGGGTAGCCTGACACCGATCCTGGCCGTGCTTGGCGTACTGCAAGTGCTCGCATTGCTGGCGTTGTTCAAGGCTCGGCTGCGCCCGGCAGGCCCGGCGTTGGCGGCGGTACTGGCAATCTGGGCGACCTATATCGTGGTGGTCGAGCCCCTTGAGCGCAGCCTCTATGACACGCGCACCTTCAGCCTGGCGGTCAAGGCGCAGATCAACAGCCAGCCGGCGCCGGTGGTGTTGCATGCCCTGGGTAAAGATGCCAAGGCCATCAAGTTGATGGTCAACCTCGACTGCGACCGGGTGCCGCTGTTCACCCAATTGCCTGCCGAGCTCGCACCGGTGCAAGGCCCGGCCTGGCTGGTGATGAGCCAGGAGGATTACGAGGGGTTGCAAGATCCGCGCTTTCGCTCCATCACGCCGACGCTCACCGGGGAGTTCGACAAGAACCCTTATGTGTTGCTGCACTTGGCTAAAACCACTCCGCCATAAAGGCGTTTCTTGTGGCTCTGTGAGAAACAGCGCCCACTCTTCACGGAGTGGGCGTTTTGCATTCTTATCGCCAAGAATTATCCTACAGCCCTATGCGTAATGGCTGGGGACCCGCCTCTTCCGGCACCCAAAACCCGGCTGTAGACTCTTTCGCCAGGTGCCTTAACTATCTACCACCCGGCCATAAGAGAGCTTCTCGATGGGCCTGTTTTAGCGCACCCGCATAACAACAAGGACGCTGTAGGCCATCTCTGCCGTGATGGTTTTTGACTGAGAGGAGAAGACTGTGGGAGATGAACGAGTGACCCTGCCGGTGCCTTCGCTGGATCGCCTGATGGGCTTGCGCGATGCTCTGGTGGCGTTGAAGGGGCCGTTGGCGGATGACCCAGAACTCAGGGAAAACCTGCAAAAACACCTGTTCAACGAAGAAACGGATAGACGGGTACTGGGCAAGGTAAACATTCCAACCTTGCACAGCGTACGCCTGATTCCGTTTGGTGCGGCCCTTTAACTGCATTATTATTGCATTGAACCCTCATTAATATGCATTGGCGCCCTGCTCGCAGGGTCGGCACACTGCACAAGTTCCTCCCCCAAATGTTGGAACTTTCAAAGGGCTTTTCCGGGAAACCAGGCAAGCCTTTTTTTTCGCCCGCTGTTTATGGACCCTCTTCAATGCTCGCTCGCCTGATCCCCGCTGCAATCAATACGCGCCCTGCCGAATGGAGCCGCGCCGCCATCGGCATGGCCCTGGGCACGATGCTCAGTGTCTGGGCCTGCGCCCACGTGTTTGGCATGGAGGTGGCGATGCACCTGCTCGGGCCTCTCGGGGCTTCGGCAGTGCTGCTGTTCGCGGTGTCGTCCGGCGCCCTCGCGCAGCCGTGGTCGATCATCGGCAGCTACTTGTGTGCCGCCGTTGTCGCGCTGCTGGTGGCACGGGTGCTGGGGCGCACCTTGGGCAGCGCCTGCCTGGCGGCGGGCATGACGGTGGTGCTGATGTGCTGGCTGCGTTGCCTGCACCCACCCGCAGGCGGGCTGGCCATGACCCTGGTGTTGGCCGACCCGGCTTCCGCCAGCCTTGGCTGGTACGAACTGCCAGCGGTCATGCTCGGTGCCGCGGCCTTGCTGGTGTGCGCGCTGGCCTACAACAATGCCACCCGCACTCGCTATCCCAAGGGCGCCGCTGAATCGCCCGCCGTTGTATTAGGCACCCCGGCGCCCGCCACCGACCCCACGATCACGGCGGTTGATCTGAAGCTGGCGCTGGCTGAAATGGAGCAGTTCTACGACATCGAACCCACCGAGCTTGAGCAGTTGATCCACGCGGCCGAAGGTCATGCGCGGCGGCGCAGCATCGGTGAAGTGCTGGCCCATCGGGCCGCTTGAGTTCCCCTGCAAATATGCAAAAACAACCTGCATGATTCACGGTTGTACTGGGCAAATTTGCACTGGTACGATCGCGAGAGAGTTCGCCTACGAACATCTTGATAAAGAACAATAAAAGCAGGGAGTTAGAGATGACTGCTCAGGTTTCATCCGAAGCAAGCCGCGCCGACATTCTTCAAGACGAGGTACTGGCCGACGTTCGCAACCATATCGGCCACCTCACCCTCAACCGCCCGGCGGGCTTGAACGCCATTACCCTGGACATGGTGCGCAGCCTGACGCGGCAGCTGCAGGCCTGGGCCGATGACCCGCAGGTGTACGCCGTGGTCCTGCGCGGTGCCGGCGAAAAAGCTTTCTGTGCCGGGGGTGACATCCGCTCCCTGTACGACAGTTTCAAAGATGGCGACACCCTGCACCAAGACTTCTTCGTCGAGGAGTACGCCCTCGACCTGGCTATCCATCATTACCGCAAACCCGTGCTGGCCCTGATGGATGGCTTTGTCCTCGGCGGCGGCATGGGCCTGGTGCAAGGTGCCGACCTGCGGGTGGTGACGGAACGCAGCCGCCTGGCGATGCCGGAAGTGGCCATCGGTTACTTCCCTGACGTGGGCGGCAGCTATTTCCTGTCGCGTATCCCGGGTGAACTGGGCATTTACCTCGGCGTGACCGGCGTGCAGATTCGTGCCGCAGACGCCCTGTATTGCGGGTTGGCCGATTGGTTTCTCGACAGCACCAAACTCGCCGAGCTTGACCAGAAACTCGACCGCCTGCAGTGGCACGACTCTCCCCTCAAGGACTTGCAAGGCGTACTCGCCAAGCTTGCCGTGCAACAACTGCCGGACGCGCCCCTCGCCGCCCTGCGCCCCGTCATCGACCACTTCTTCGCGTTGCCGGACGTGCCGAGCATCGTCGAGCAACTGCGTGCCGTCACCGTTGCCGACAGCCACGAATGGGCGCTGGCCACTGCCGACCTGATGCAAACCCGTTCCCCGTTGGCCATGGCCGTGACCCTGGAAATGCTCCGCCGTGGCCGCCGTCTGCCGCTGGAACAGTGCTTTGCGCTGGAACTGCACCTGGATCGCCAGTGGTTCGAGCGCGGTGATCTGATCGAAGGCGTTCGCGCCCTGATCATCGACAAGGACAAAACCCCGCATTGGAACCCGCCCACGTTGCACGGGCTGGACGCCACCCACGTCGAGAGCTTCTTTCACGACTTCGCGCAAAAGGTTCAATAAGCCATGCAAGACATTGAATACACAGAAGAACAAGTGATGATCCGCGATATGGCGCGCGACTTTGCCCGTGGCGAAATTGCCCCCCACGCCCAAGCCTGGGAAAAAGCCGGCTGGATCGACGATGGCCTGGTTGCCAAGATGGGCGAGCTGGGCCTGCTGGGCATGGTGGTCCCCGAGGAATGGGGCGGCACCTATGTCGACTACGTGGCGTATGCCCTGGCGGTGGAAGAGATTTCAGCCGGCGATGGTGCTACCGGTGCCCTGATGAGTATCCATAATTCAGTGGGTTGCGGGCCGATCCTCAACTACGGCACCACCGAGCAGAAACAGACCTGGCTGGCTGACCTCGCCAGTGGCCAGGCGATTGGCTGCTTCTGCCTCACCGAACCCCAGGCCGGCTCCGAAGCCCACAACCTGCGCACCCGCGCCGAACTGCGCGACGGCCAATGGGTGATCAACGGCGCCAAGCAATTTGTCAGCAACGGCAAGCGCGCCAAGCTGGCGATCGTGTTTGCGGTCACCGACCCGGACCTGGGCAAGAAAGGTATCTCGGCGTTCCTGGTGCCAACGGATACACCCGGCTTTGTGGTCGACCGAACGGAACACAAAATGGGTATTCGGGCGTCAGACACCTGCGCCGTCACCCTCAACCAGTGCACCGTGCCCGAAGCCAACCTGCTGGGCGAGCGTGGCAAAGGCCTGGCCATCGCCCTGTCCAACCTGGAAGGCGGTCGCATTGGCATTGCCGCCCAAGCCCTGGGGATCGCCCGTGCCGCCTTCGAAGCTGCGTTGGCCTACGCCCGCGACCGTGTGCAATTCAACCAGGCGATCATTGAGCATCAGAGCATTGCCAACCTGCTGGCCGATATGCAGACCCGGCTCAATGCCGCACGCCTGCTGATCCTGCATGCTGCGCGCCTGCGCAGCGCCGGCAAGCCGTGCCTGTCGGAAGCGTCCCAGGCCAAATTGTTTGCCTCGGAAATGGCCGAAAAGGTCTGCTCCTCGGCCATGCAGATTCACGGCGGATATGGGTACCTGGAGGATTACCCGGTGGAGCGTTACTACCGGGATGCGCGGATCACGCAGATTTACGAAGGGACCAGCGAGATTCAGCGGATGGTGATTGCCCGGGAACTGAAAAACTACCCGCTCTGACAAATACACCAAAAACCCAATGTGGGAGCGGGCTTGCTCGCGAATGCGCAGTGTCAGTCATCCAATGTATCGACTGATTCACCGCATTCGCGAGCAAGCCCGCTCCCACATTTTGATCTCTAGCGATAGCAGACCGGGTTATTGGTCTTTGAAGTCGGGCGCGCGCTTGGCCACGAATGCGGCCATGCCTTCCTTCTGATCCTTGGTCGCAAACGCGGCATGGAACACGCGGCGTTCAAAGCGCACGCCTTCGGACAGGCTCACCTCAAAGGCGCGGTTCACGCTTTCCTTGACCATCATGCTGATCGGCACCGATTTGCTGGCGATCAGCGCGGCAACTTTCAACGCCTCGTCCAACAGCTCGTCAGCCGGCACGATCCGCGCCACGATGCCGCAACGCTCCGCTTCCACCGCATCGATAAAGCGCCCGGTCAGGCACATCTCCATGGCCTTGGCCTTGCCCACGGCGCGGGTCAGGCGCTGGGTGCCGCCCATGCCTGGCAGCACGCCGAGGTTGATTTCGGGCTGACCGAACTTGGCGCCGTCGCCGGCCAGGATGAAGTCGCACATCAACGCCAGCTCGCAGCCGCCGCCCAGGGCAAAGCCGTTGACGGCGGCAATGATCGGTTTACGACGGTTAGCCACGCGGTCGCTGTCGCTGAACAGGTCGTCGAGGTAGATCTGCGGGTAGGTCAGCTCGGCCATTTCCTTGATATCGGCACCGGCGGCAAAGGCCTTCTTCGAACCGGTCAACACGATGCAGCCGATTTGCGGGTCGGCTTCCAGGCCGTCCAGCGCCTGGTTCAGTTCGCTGACCAGTTGCGCGTTGAGGGCGTTCAAGGCCTGCGGACGATTGAGGGTGATCAGGCCGACACGGCCCTGGACGTCAAGCAGGATGGTTTCGTAACTCATGTATCGGCTCCTTAGAGATTGCGTGAGATGACCATGCGTTGAATATCGCTGGTGCCTTCGTAGATCTGGCAAACCCGCACATCGCGGTAGATGCGCTCCAACGGGAAGTCACTCAGGTAACCGTAACCGCCCAGGGTTTGCAAGGCGGCCGAACAGACTTTCTCGGCCATTTCCGAGGCAAACAGCTTGGCCATGGAGGCTTCCACCAAGGCCGGCTTGCCGCTGTCACGCAGGGCGGCGGCGTAGTGCACCATCTGCCGGGCCACGGCGATTTGCGTGGCCATGTCCGCCAAACGAAAGGCCACAGCCTGGTGCTCGATCAGCGCCTTGCCGAAACTTTCGCGCTCACGGGCGTAGTCGCGGGCTGCTTCAAAGGCGGCGCGGGCCATGCCCACCGATTGCGAGGCGATACCGACGCGTCCGCCTTCCAGGTTGGCCAGGGCGATCTTGTAACCTTCACCCTCCTCGCCCAGGCGATTGGCGACCGGCACCCTCACGTCCTCGAACAGGATCTGGCAGGTGTCGGACGCATGCTGGCCGAGCTTGTCTTCGACCCGCGCCACGGTATAACCCGGCGAGTCGGTGGGTACGATAAACGCGCTGATCCCGCGCTTGCCGGCCGCAGGGTCGGTCACGGCAAACACGATGACGATGCCGGCGTTCTGCCCGGAGGTGATGAATTGTTTGCAGCCATTGAGCACGTAGTGCTCGCCGTCCAGGCGCGCGCGAGTTTTCAGGCTGCTGGCATCGGAGCCGGCCTGGGGTTCGGTCAACGCAAACGCGCCGAGCATGGCGCCGCTGGCCAGGGGTTTGAGAAAGCGCTCTTTCTGGTCGTCGTTGCCGAACGTGAGGATCGGCACACAGCCCACCGAGTTGTGCACGCTCATGATGGTCGAGCACGCCCCGTCACCGGCCGCGATCTCTTCGAGGGCCATGGCGTAGGCCAGGTAGCCGGTGTCGCAACCGCCCCACTGTTCCGGCACCAGCATGCCGAAAAAGCCCAGTTCGGCCATCTCGCCGATGGCTTCCTTGGGAAAGCGGTGCTCGCGGTCCCAGTCCGCGGCGAAGGGTTTGAGGCGTTCCTGGGCAAATTGCCGGGCCGCGTCGCTGATTTGCAGTTGTTCGTCATTGGGCAGCATGGGGGTGAGTCCTTAATACAGGCATTCGACGGCCATGGCCGTGGCTTCACCACCGCCGATGCAGATGGCGGCCACGCCTCGCTTGAGGCCTTTCTGGCGCAGGGCCGAGAGCAGGGTCACCAGGATGCGTGCGCCCGAGGCGCCGATCGGATGGCCCAAGGCGCAGGCGCCGCCGTGGACGTTGACCTTGGCATGGGGAATTTCCAGTTTGCTCATGGTCACCAGGCTGACCACGGCGAAGGCTTCGTTGATCTCGAACAGGTCGACTTCACCCAGGTTCCAGCCGGTCTTGCTCATCAACTTGCGGATCGCGCCGACCGGTGCCACCGGGAACAGCCCTGGCTCATCGGCAAATGCGGCGTGCCCATGAATCACCGCCAGCGGCTTGAGGCCACGTTTTTGCGCCTCGGACTGACGCATCAGCAGCAACGCCGCCGCACCGTCGGAAATCGAACTGGAGTTGGCCGCTGTGACGGTTCCGCCTTCGCGAAAGGCCGGTTTCAAGCTGGCGATCTTGTCGATCTTGGCTTTGGGCGGCTGCTCGTCATGCAGGATGGTTTTCTGCTCTTTGCCCACGGTGACCTGCACCGGCACGATTTCGGCGGCGAAGTTGCCATGGTTGATCGCTTCCTGCGCGCGAGTCAGGGAGGCAATGGCAAACGCGTCCTGGGCTTCGCGGCTAAAGCCGTTGTGTACCGCGCAGTCCTCGGCAAAGGTGCCCATCAGGCGGCCTTTGTCGTAGGCGTCTTCCAGGCCGTCGAGGAACATATGGTCCAGCACCTTGCCGTGGCCCATGCGGTAGCCGCTGCGCGCGCGGTCCAGCAGGTACGGCGCGTTGGACATGCTCTCCATGCCACCGGCAATCACCACGTCGACACTGCCGGCCAGCAGCGAGTCGTGGGCCAGGATCGCCGCCTCCATGCCCGAGCCGCACATTTTGTTGAGGGTGGTGCAACGCGTGGATTTATCCAGGCCGGCGCCCAGCGCGGCTTGCCGTGCCGGTGCCTGGCCAAGCCCAGCGGGCAGTACGCAGCCGAACAGCACTTCATCGACCGCGTCGCTGGCAATACCGGCGCGTTCGACCGCCGCACGGATGGCCGCAGCACCCAGCTGCGGTGCAGTCAGGCCCTTGAGGTCGCCCTGGAAACCGCCCATTGGCGTGCGGACAGCGCTGACAATAACAATCGGATCGCTCATGGGGTGTGCTCCTTACTTGGCTGCCATGCGCAAGGCACCGTCGAGACGGATCACCTCGCCATTGAGCATGCTGTTTTCAATGATGTGTCGCACCAGGGCGGCGTACTCGGCAGGCTTGCCCAGGCGCGGCGGGAATGGCACGCCGGCCGCCAGGGAGTCACGCACCTCAGGGGTCATGCCGGCCATCATCGGCGTTTCAAAGATGCCCGGGGCGATGGTCATGACGCGGATGCCGAAGCGCGCCAACTCACGGGCGGCAGGCAAGGTCAGGCTGGCAATCGCGCCTTTGGAGGCAGAATACGCGGCCTGGCCAATCTGCCCGTCGAACGCGGCCACCGAGGCGGTGTTGATGATCACGCCGCGCTCGCCATCGGCATTCGCTTCGGTTTCCGCGATGGCGGCGGCGGCCAGGCGCAGTAGGTTGAAACTGCCGATCAGATTGACGTTGATCACCTGGGCAAAGCTGGCCAGCCCGTGGGGACCGTTCTTGCCGAGGATTTTTTCGCCGCGTACCACGCCGGCGCAGTTCACCAGGCCGTGCAGCCCGCCAAAGGCGGCGACGGTGGCCTGCACCGCGGCTTCAGCGGCGGCTTCCTGGCTGATATCGGCGACCGCACTGCGGGCGTTATCCCCCAGTTGCTTGGCCTTGGCCGCCACCGCGTCGGCGTTCATATCCACCAGCATCACCTTGGCGCCGGCCGCGACCAGCATCTCGGCAGTCGCCGCGCCGAGGCCCGAAGCACCGCCGCTGACCAGAAAAACCTTGTTTTGGATATGCATCATTGTGTCCTTGAAAAAAGGTCAGGCCACCGCCGCCTTGGCGATTTCCTGATTACGTAAAATAAAGCGTTGCAGCTTGCCGCTCGGGGTCTTGGGCAAGTCGCTGACGAATTCGATTTCCCGGGGATACGCGTGCGCTGCCAGGCGCTTGCGCACGTGCTGGCGCAGCTCTTCGGCGAGTTCCTCGGTGGCGCGGTAGTGCGCATTGATCACTACAAAAGCCTTCACCACTTCGGTGCGTTGCGGGCAAGGTTTGCCCACCACAGCCGCTTCGATCACCGCTGGGTGCTCCACCAGGGCGCTTTCCACGTCGAACGGGCCGACCCGGTAGCCGGAGGTGGTGATCACGTCATCGCTGCGCCCGACGAAACTGATGCTGCCGTTGGGGTTGAGCTCGACGGTGTCGCCGCTGAGGTAGTACTTGCCGACGAAGGCCTTGGTCTTCACGCCGTCGTAGCCGGCAAACCAGCACATCGGTGATTGCTCGCGGTCGATGGCCAGGATGCCGGGCACGCCGGCCGGCAGTTCTTGATAGTCGTCGTCCAATACCACGATGCGATGGCCCGGCGAGGCAAAACCCGCCGAGCCGACGTGCACCGGGTGCTCCAGGCCATGGTGATTGCACAGCACCATGCCCAGTTCGGTCTGGCCGTAGTGGTCGTGGATGGTCACGCCGAGGTTGTCGGCAAACCAGCGAATCACTTCCGGGTTCAAGGGCTCGCCGGCGCTGCTGACAATGCGCAGCTTGCCCTTGATCGACTGGGCGAACTGCTCGCCACCGGCAATCAGCAGGCGGTAGGCCGTTGGCGAACCGGTGAGGTTGGTGATGCCGTATTTGTTGATCACCCGGCACGTGCTTTCCAGGGTGAACGGCCCATCGTAGAAGGTGATCGGGTGGCCCATGGACAGTGGGCCGGTCACGCCGAAATAAATGCCATAGGCCCAGCCCGGGTCGGCGACGTTCCAGAACGCGTCTTCAGGGCGCAGGTCCACGGCGTCGCGGGTGTAGCTCTGGAACGCGACGATGGCCTTGAGCGGCACCGACAGCGCCTTCGACGGGCCGGTGGTGCCCGAGGTGAACATCAGCAGAAACGGGTCATCGGCGCTCAGCAGCACGGGGGCGCAGTCATTGGAATGGTTAGGCAGTTCGGCCCAGAAACTGTAGTCGCCGCGCACGATGCCTTCGCCTTTGGGCCCGGCGACGGTGACGATGGTCGGGCAGCCCTCAACTTCGGCGAGCTTGGGCCGGTTCACCGCGTCGGTGACCACCAACTTAGCGCCCGAGCTGCCCAGGCGGTGTTCGATGGCCTTGGGGCCAAAGGCGGTAAACAGCGGTTGATACACGGCACCGATACGCCAGGTGGCCAACACCACCACCAACAATTCAGCGGTGCGCGGCAGCAGGCCGGCCACCTTGTCGCCGCGCGTGACGCCCTGGGCCAGCAGGAAATTGGCAAAACGTGAAGCCTGGTCTTGCAACTCGGTGAAGGTGGACGTGGCGCTGCGGCCGTCCTTGCCCTCCCAGAACAACGCAATTCGCCCCGGCAGCGCGTGGCGGTCGCAACACTCCACACAGGCATTGAGGCCCTGCAGGGTGCCGGCCAACGCGGCGTCGACGGTGTGCTGGTAATCGAACTCGGTAGTGGCAGCCAAATACTCACGCATTGCTTCAAATCCTTCTGTATTTTTATTTTCAGGACATTTTGCATCACACGAATCGCGGAAATAGTCGCTCTAGAGCGGCGCAGCAGCAATGGTCAAAGCCTTCAACATGGCTGACTGGTTTGGCCAATCATCGAGCGCGCTTATCAACGGGTTGGCCCAAGCGATTGGACGTCGCGGGTGCCAGCTTCTAACCTGAGGGCCTGCGCCACATAAGAAGCCCCGCCCGATGATCGTCCGCCCCAAACCCAACCTCTTGGGTATCCTGTTCTCCCTCAAAGGCTCGATTGCCAAGCGCATTGCCCTGCGCAGCTTGCTGGTGACCTTGCTGGCTTCAGTGATCGTGTTGGTAGAAACCTGGCACCCGGCCTATTTTTCCAAGGTCAACGCCACGCCGTTCACCTTGCTGGGCCTGTCGCTGTCGATCTTCATGAGTTTTCGCAACAACGCCTGCTACGACCGCTGGTGGGAGGGGCGCAAGCAGTTGGGGCAAATGATCATTGATGTGCGCTCGTTGATCCGCGAAACCCAGGTACTGGGCGATACGCCGGAGCGTGCCGGCCTTTTGCGCGGGCTGTGCGGGTTTGCCCATGGGCTGATCGCGCGCTTGCGCCTGGAGGATGAAACTCGCGCAATCGCCCCTTGGGCCTCGGTCGATCAAGGGCATCCGAACCCGCCAGATCAAGTCCTGCAACGACTCGGCGCACGGTTTTCTGCGCTGACTGAGCAAGGCGTGATCAGCGAGTGGCGTTACACCCAACTGGAAACCCGGCTGGTCAGCCTCAGCCAGGTGCAGGCCTCGTGCGAGCGGATCAAGCACACGCCGCTGCCCTTCCCCTACACCTTGTTGCTGCACCGCACCATCTACCTGTTCTGCATCTTGCTGCCGTTTGCCATGGCCGAGCCGCTGGGCTGGTTGACGCCGGTGTTCACCGCCATTGTCAGCTACACGTTCTTTGGTCTGGATGAGATTGGCGACGACCTGGAAGACCCCTTCGGTTTCGACGAAAACGACCTGCCGTGCAACGCCATCCTGCGCACGTTGGAGCGTGAGGTCCGCGCCGCCTTGGGCGAAACCGACCTGCCGCCGCCCCTGGAGCCCGTGGAGTACGTGCTCACCTGATACAGGTTTGACACTCGCCGTGGTCTGACCGAAGCTTGTGGCTTTGCGATAGCTGCCCCAGCTTTTGGACGCCTGCATGTCAAAGTCACGCCGTTACGCCCTCATCGGCCTGTGCGCCCTGTTGTCTATTGTGCTCATCACCTGGTTTTTCTCCCGTTCCACTCAAGTGACCGTGCCGCCGGCGATTGCCCATGGTTACGCCAAGGCGCTGCGCCAGGCCCATAACGGCGAGCCGGGGGCCGCGCGCGTGCTGTACCAGCAGCTGGGCCGCCCTGACCTTTCGCCCGAGCGACGTGCTGCACTGCACGCAGAATTGCCCAACTACCCAAGCCCCCAGGCCCTGAAACTGGCGGATAAAGACCTGGCCAATGATGCGCCACTGGTCCGCGAAGCGGCGATCCACAGCATTGTCGGCCTGGTGCCCACCGGCCAGCGCACCTTGCTGCTCGGCCCGGTATTGGACGACCCTGAACAAGACGTGCGCTTTGCCGCCGCCAATGCATTGCTGGGCCTGTCGCCGGATACCTTGGGCCTGTACTTTGGCCCGTTGCAGCAAGTGCTCGATGAATTCGTGAAAAAACTCAAGGGCCAGCCCGAAACCGCCGAAGGCTGGATTCAACTGGCGCGCCTGTACATCCACAGCGCCTTGTTGCCAGATGCGCAAAACGCCCTGGAGCAGGCCATGCGCTTGCAGCCGGACAACCTGCAGGCCGTGGTTGCGCAGATCGAGCTGCTGGACAAGCAAGGCAAGACCGACGAATCGCGCCAACTGCTGGCGCGCCAATTGGCGGCCCACCCGGAGTCGGCCTACCTGCAACACGCCCTGGGCATGTGGTTGCTGCACCATGGCGAGCGCCCGTATGCCCTGCTCGGCCTGTCCAAGGCGGTGGAACTGGAGCCGGACAATCAGGATTACCGTTACGACCTCGCGACCACGTTGCATGCCCAGGAAGAATTGGAAGCCGCCCAGCGCCAGCTGGAAGAAATCGTGCAGCGCCATCCCGCCAATCGCAAAGCTCGGGTGTTGCTGATCAACTATTGGAAGGAAACCGGCCAGTTGCAGAATGTGCAAGTGTTGCTGGCCCAGCTTGAACAACAGAACCCGGACGATCCCGCGCTTCAGCAAGGCCTGTAGCTGCGCTACAAAAACTTGTAAATCAACGCGTCCGCTGTACAAATATCATCAAACGTTGAACCGCCACGAGCCACTACGGTCAAGTGAATATGGCGCGCCCCCAGGTGGCGCGCCCCTCTACTTGTACGTGACCTGAGGGCACTTCTTGTCTACATCCAATACGCTGTTCAGTGAAAAGGCGGCCACCGGCATCGAAGGTCTTGATGACATTCTTTCCGGGGGGCTATCGCGTAGCCACCTGTTCTTGCTGGAGGGTGAGCCCGGCACCGGCAAGACCACCGTGGCCCTGCATTTCCTGCAGGCCGGTGCAAACAACGGCGAGCGTTCGCTGTACATCACCCTGTCGGAGACCGAGCGTGAACTGCGCCAGGGCGCCAAGTCGCATGGTTGGGACCTGGACGATAATATTCATATCTTCGAACTGACCCCGCCCGAGAGCCTGCTTAACGCCGAGCATCAGCAGAGCCTGCTGTACTCCTCGGACCTGGAACTGGGCGAAGCGACCCGGCAGATCTTCGAAGTGGTGGAACGGGTCAAGCCGACCCGTGTCGTGGTCGACAGCCTGTCCGAGATTCGCCTGCTGGCCCAGAGCTCTCTGCGCTATCGCCGGCAGATCCTGGCTATCAAACATTACTTCGTGCGCTACGACGCCACCGTGTTGCTGCTGGACGACCTCACCACCGAATCCCTCGACAAGACCGTGCACAGCGTGGCCCATGGGGTGATTCGCCTGGAAGAACTGACCCCCAACTACGGCGCCGAACGCCGTCGGGTGCGGGTGGTGAAGTACCGCGGCCAGAAATACCGGGGTGGCTTCCATGACTTCACCATCATGCAAGACGGTGTACACGTATTCCCCCGACTGGTCGCGGCCGAGCACCGGGGTGGCTATAACCGCCAAACATTGAGCAGCGGCATCAAAGAGCTGGATTCGTTGCTCGGTGGCGGCATCGAGACCGGTTCCAGCAGCCTGATTCTCGGCCCGGCGGGTACGGGCAAATCGCTGATTTCGATGATTTTCGCCGCCGCCGCCGTAGCCCGTGGCGAGAAAGCCGCGCTGTTCATCTTTGATGAAGAGCTGGGCCTGCTGTTCGAGCGCATGAAAAACATGGGCATCGACCTTGAGGCGCTGCAAGCCACCGGCAACCTGCTGATCGAACAGGTGGACGCCGCCGAGCTGTCACCCGGCGAGTTCTCCCACCGCGTGCGGCGCTGCGTGGATGAGCGCGGCATCAAGACGGTGGTGATCGACAGCGTCAACGGCTACCAGGCCGCGATGCCAGAAGAGAACGCGCTGATCCTGCACATGCACGAGTTGCTGCTGTACCTCAACCGTCGCGGCGCCGCGACCTTCATGACCGTGGCCCAGCATGGCCTGGTCGGCGACATGCAGGCGCCGGTGGACATCACCTACCTGGCCGACACGGTGATTCTGCTGCGGTACTTCGAAGCGCTGGGCAAGGTGCGTCGCGCGATCTCGATCATCAAGAAACGCACAGGCTCCCATGAATCGACCATCCGAGAATACCGTATCGGCAGCCGCGGCATGACCGTGGGCGAACCCCTGGACAACTTCCAGGGTGTGCTGCGCGGCATCCCCACCTACCTCGGTGCCGGTTCGCCTCTGCTCAAGGATGAGGGCTAGTGGCCGAACCTATGCTGGTCTCCGAGCGCGCGATTATTCTTGCGCCCTTGGGGCGCGACAGCACCCTGGCGTTGATGATGCTCAACGAAGCCGGCTACAGCGGCATCGTTGCCAACAACCTGGCCCACCTGTGCGACGCGCTGGAGCAAGGTGCCGGCTTGCTGGTGATCGCGGCCGAAGCCTTGCGCGGCGTTGAGCTGGACCCGCTCTTGGAGTACCTGCACCAGCAGCCGGCCTGGTCCGACCTGCCGATCGTGCTGATGACCCATCACGGCGGCAGCGAGCAGAACGGTTCGTCACACCTGAGCGGCCTGCTGGGCAACGTCACCTTCCTGGAGCGGCCGTTTCACCCCGTTACCCTGATCAGTATGGTCAGCGCCGCCCTGCGCGGCAGACGCCGGCAATATGACGCGCGGGACCGTCTGATCGACCTGAGCGAAAGCGAACGGCGCCTGCAAAGCACCCTGGAAACCTTGGAGCAGCAGGTGGAAGAGCGTACCGCCCAGTTGCGCTACAACGAGGATGCACTGCGCCAGTCGCAGAAAATGGAAGCGGTCGGCCAGTTGACCGGGGGTATCGCCCATGACTTCAACAACATGCTCACCGGCATCATTGGCAGCCTGGAGCTGCTGCGACGTCGCGTGGCACGGGGCAAGCTGGACGACCTCGACAGCCTGATCGACCTGGGCGTCACCTCGGCCAACCGCGCCGCCGGCCTCACCCACCGCCTGCTGGCGTTCTCCCGTCGTCAATCGCTGGACTCCAAGCCCGTGGAGATCAACCAATTGGTCAGCTCCATGGGCGAGCTGCTGCAGCGCAGCATCAACGAAAGCATCGCCCTGGACATGCGCCTGACCCACGAGCTGTGGACCGCCGAAGCGGACCCCAACCAACTGGAAAGCGCCCTGCTCAACCTGGTGATCAATGCCCGCGACGCCATGCCCAACGGCGGCCAGTTGGTGGTTGAAACCACCAACCGCCACCTCGACAGCGTGTTTACCGCCGCTTATGGCACGTTGAAACCCGGTGATTACGTGGAGCTGAGCGTCAGCGACACCGGTTGCGGCATTCCGCAAACCCTGTTGAGCCGTGTGTTCGACCCGTTTTTCACCACCAAGCCGATCGGCCAGGGTACCGGCCTGGGTCTATCGATGATTTACGGTTTTGCCCGCCAATCCCATGGGCATGTGACGATTCACAGTGAAGTCGGTAAAGGCACGACGGTGAGTCTGTTTCTGCCGCGCTTTTTAGGCGAAATCGCGCAAGTAGAGGCAGCCAACCCGGCGCTGTTGCCATTCGCCAATGCCGGCGAAACCGTGCTGATTGTGGAGGACGACCCGGCGGTGCGCGTCTTGGTCAGCGCCGTGCTCAAGGAGCTGGGTTACGGCTTTGTCGAAGCGGGCGACGCCGATACAGCGGTGCCGATCATCCAGTCGGACCAGCGTATCGACCTGTTGATCAGCGATGTCGGGTTGCCCGGCATGAACGGTCGGCAACTGGCGGAAATCGGCCGGCAGATCCGCCCGGAGCTCAAAGTACTGTTCATCACCGGGTACGCCGAACATGCAGCGGTACGCGGCGGCTTTCTGGACCCAGGGATGCAGTTGATCACCAAGCCCTTCACCTTCGACCTGCTGACCGCCAAAGTCCGCGAAATGATCAAAAGCCTGTAGTGAGCGGGCTTGCCCCGCGCCGCGCAGTGTCAGCCTCCTCATAGATAGCTGACACACCACCGCACCGTGCGCTCGCTACTACGCCAAGAGGCGCTGGATATGTTCCTGTAGGGTATCAAGGTCAAACGGCTTGGCCAGGATCGGTGCATTGCGCGTGATCGGGCTGTTGCAGTCGAGGATTTCCTGCGGGTACCCACTGATAAAGATGACTTTCAATTCCGGGCGCAGCTTGATTGCAGGCTCGGCGATCTGTACCCCGGAAATGCCGCCAGGCAAGCGGTAATCGGTGACCATCAGGTCCAGGTGCGGCTTGGTCGCCAGGATTTCGAAGGCCTGTTCGCCATCGATCGCCTTCAAGACCCGATAGCCCAGGCCTGCCAGGTATTCACCCAGCACAAACATAATGGATTCGTCGTCCTCGACGATGAGAACGACATCTTGTGCATCTTCACTCATGGGAAGCCTTAATCCGGTCAATTGCTGCAATTACGACCATGGGGTCACGCAGAAGGTTGCGTCAAGCTGACGATTGATTTCATACCGACGCTTCAAGGGGCAGGCACACCCGGAACAGGGCGCCCTCGCCTATCTGGCTTTCGACTTCGATAGTGCCGCCATGGGCCGCGACGATCTGCTCGGAAATAAACAGCCCCAGGCCCAACCCGGCCGCGACGTGGCTGGCCGAGACCCGCTCGAACTGCTGAAAAATGCGCTTCTGGTTCTCTTCGCTGATACCAATACCCCGGTCACGCACTTCCACCCGTGCCTCACCGTGTTCGGTGTACACCCGTACATCCACCGGGCTCTTGGCCCCGTAGCGCAAGGCGTTGGTCAGCAGGTTGGTGATCACTTGCTCGATGCGGAACTCATCCCAGTTGCCTTCCACAGGCCCTTCGACCACCAGTTGCATGGTCGAGCCAGCAGCGGCCACCTGCGGCGCGAAGTTTTCCACCAGGTTGTGCACCAACTGCGCCAGGTCAAACCGTGCAGGCCGGATCGACAGCTTGCCGGTACGGATGCGCGACACGTCGAGCATGTCTTCGATCAGGCGGATCAGGCTCTGGATCTGCCGTTCATCGCGATCGACCATGGCGTGCATCTTGTCCAGGGTGAACGCGGCGGCGTTGTCCCGGGCCAGGTGCATCTTGCGCAGCTGGGTTTCGAGGATCAGGCCATTGAGGGGCGTGCGCACCTCATGGGCGACGATCGACATGAAGTCATCACGCATGCGCACTGCCTGCTCCAGCTCGGCCTGGGTGGCCTGCAGGCGTGTCAGCAGCAGTTCCTGTTCGCGCCGGCTGCGCTCCAGGGCTTCGACCTGTTGCTTCATGGCCTTGCTCTGGCGGTACAGGTCGACGAATACGTTGACCTTGCTCTTGACCGCGTGGATGTCCAACGGCTTGTGCAGAAAGTCCACGGCGCCGCTTTCGTAACCCTTGAACGCGTAGTTGAGTTCGCGGCCAGCGGCGCTGACGAACACGATCGGGATGTTCTTGGTCTTTTCGGTGCCGCGCATCAGTTCGGCCAGCTCGAAACCGTTCATGCCGGGCATCTGCACGTCTAGAATCGCCATGGCGAACTCGTGCTCCAGCAACAGTGACAAGGCCTCGTCGGCGCTCAATGCCTTGAACACCTGGCGGTCCTC
>Ga0157375_10001059_pt1 | contig 23749 bp, 25 predicted proteins | sample M35metaG_FD_115311 | JGI IMG/M metagenome (GOLD analysis project Ga0157375, IMG submission 115311) | Miscanthus rhizosphere microbial communities from Kellogg Biological Station, Michigan, USA - M3-5 metaG | ecosystem: Host-associated > Plants > Roots > Rhizosphere > Soil | place: USA: Michigan... | reverse complement strand
GTGGTGTAGCCGGTGGCGCCATCCTTGTTGAGCTGCTCGTGGACGTCGCGGACCGTGCTCGGTCCGAGGTTCCAGAGCACGCGCAGGATGGCCAGCTCGGAGTCAGTTGGTCGTGGTGGCTGTCGATCGCTCATGATCATTTCCTCGTATACGCAACACATCATACGAAGTTTTTCGTTGATGTCAACGAAGAGTTTCGTATGTGAGTGTGGCGCAGACACTCTTGTCTGCGCTCGGTCAGCCGCGCGGCATGAGAAACATGCGTTTCGCCAGCTCCGAGTCGAGCGTTTCCTGATCGTAGTAGCGGTTGAGAATCGACGGTTTCCAGGCGAATAAATCGGCGTTGGCGGCTTCGAATGTGGGGAAGTCATCGACCGGATTTCGCTCCATCCGTTCGTGGATCAGCAGCAGGTACGCCCAGGTGATGGTCTCGTGGTAGAGGTTCGGGACGTCGTTATGCGCAGCGAACCGTTTCAGTGATTCGGTGAAACGCTTCAGTGCGTCGATCACCGGCATCTGGCGAAGATAAATCCACGCCAGGCGGACGTGGTCGCGATGGTGAAATGCGTCGCCTGCGATCTCACAGCGTTCGAAGGCTTCAGCGAAGAGTTGGTCGTTCATTTGCGAAAACCTTTTTCACGCGGAGTCGCGGAGGCGCGGAGAGAGGAGTTGCGACAATAACGCGTCCTTCTCCTTCCACATCGCGTCGAGCCACGTTTTGTCGATCGATTCGGGGATCGAGAGCCGCCGCGCGTGGACGATGATCTTCGGGACGCGTCCGGTCAGGAAGCGGCCGAGCGTGATGTCGTTGCCGGGCGGGTAGGCGAGCGTGACGTCGTACATCGCGTCGAGCTGGTCGCCGAGCGCGTCCAGGACGAACGAGATGCCTCCGATGCGCGGGCGGAGGAGGTGCCGGTAGGGCGACTGCTGTTCCGCGTGTTTCGCATTCGAGAAGCGCGTCCCTTCCAGAAAATTGAGGATGGCCACCGGGAAGTTGCGGTAGCGCTGGCAGGCCTTGCGTGTCGTGGCCAGGTCGGTGCCGCGCTTCTCGGGATGCTTGGCCAGGTACTCGGCGGTGTAGCGGCGCATGAACGGGAACTCCAGCGCCCAGCAGGCCTGACCGACGATCGGAACCCAGAAGAGTTGCCGCTTCAGAAAAAAGCGGATGAAGGCGGTGCGGCCGCGGAAGGCGCGCTGGAGCGCAAAGATGTCGACCCACGACACGTGATTGGCAACGATGAGGTAGTGGCCGTCCGGACTGACATCGTCGCCGATCCCTTCGATCTGCCATTGCGTCGGCAGCATGGCGTCGAAGATGCGGTCGTTCCCACCAACCCAGTGCGAGCCCATCGAGGCCAGGATCAGAATGACCCGCGTGCGCGCGCGGCTGCGCGGGGCCGTGAACTGGATCGCGAACTTGACGATGCCGAGGATGGCGATGAGCGAGCCCCAGAACACCGCGTTGACGGTCATCAGGAGCAGCGTGATCGCGCCGCGGATCATGGTTTCGTCATCGCCAGGCGGACGAAACGGATCGCGCCGGCAGCGGCGGCCGATCCGAAGAAGACGAAGAGTCCGGCGCGCCAGTCCGGCTCGTTCCAGCCGCCGAAGTCGAGCGCCGTCGCGATCGCGCCGAGGAAGAGCGCGCCGGTCACGACCGCGAAGAGCTCAGCGATCCAACCGGCTGGGCGTCCGAACCGGACATAGCGGATCGCGAAAAAGACCGCCGCCGCGCAGAGCATCCAGAGGGCGATCCCCATCGGTTTTGAGGTTAGCATGGCTTTCGCATGAGTCGGCCTGCAAGCCGAGGAGCTACCAATGATGACCGAAGCCGCGAGACAGTCGAACGACGTGAACAAGATTCTCGCCATCGAAGACGACCCCGAGGTGCTGGCGCTCTACAAGTCGTACCTGCAGAAGCGCGGCTACGAAGTGCTCTCGGCCACCGGCGCGACGGAAGGGATGTCGCTGCTGCAGCGCAATCCCGACACGCGCCTGATCCTGCTCGACCTCAACCTTCCCGGCGGCATGAGCGGCGAGGAGTGGATCGCCTGGTTCATCGCGCAGGGCAAGAAGACGCCGGTCGTGGTCGCGTCAGGCAAGGGCGACATCCTCACCATCACCAAGGGCAACAACCGCACCGCCGCGCTGACCAAGCCGTTCCACATGGAAGAGCTGCAGGAGTTGATCGAAGTCCTGCTCGCCGAGGACTGGCACGATCAGGTTAGCGTGGACAAGAAAACGCACTAGTGGATCAGTAGATTAGTGGATTAGTAGATTAGAGGGGGGAGGCCGCATCCCGCTCGATCAACCTACTGATCCGATTGATCCAGGCGTGAGAACCGGCCGATTCCTGGATTCATGAACGCGATCCGAGGCACACCTCTGATCGACTAATCCACTAATCACTAATCCACTGCCTCACCCATCGTTTCCGATCGCTTCTACCGGACAGTTGTCCAGCGCGTCTTTCGAAAGCGTCTCTTCTTCCGGAGTCTCCGGTTGCTTGTAGACGTAGGAGAAACCTTCCTCGTCGTTGCGCTGGAAGTTGGCCGGCGCGGTCTCGCGGCAGAGATCGCAATCGATACACTGCGTATCGACGTAGTACCGCCCGGGTACCTGCCCCGGCACCCTGTCGTTGGGATCAGCCATTCGTAAGTTGTCTCCGTGAAACGCCGCGAGCGGCACGCGCGTCGCAGATCTGGAGGCGCGCATTGTAACGTGCCGCTGATGTTTTCAAACCAGGAGGTTCCCGTGAAACGATTTCTGATTGCTTCGATGACCTTTGCAGTTTCCGTGACCGCGTTCGCGCAGTCGATGCCGCCGCGCGAGCCGGCGCCGGTCGACACCGTCAGCGTCACCGGAAACGCGCGCGTCACCACCACGCCCGACCGCTTCTCCTTCAACGTCTCCGTCCAGACCATTTCGCCGACGGTGGAGGAGGCGGTGAACGAGAACAACCGCAAGGTCGCCGCCGTTATCGCCGCGCTGAAGAACGCCGGCGCGAAATCGGAGGAGATCCAGACGTCGAACTTCTCGATCTTTCCGCAGCAGGACTACAGCCAGCAGCAGCAAGGCAAGCTGCCGCGCCTCCTCGGCTATCAGGTTTCCAACAGCATCACGGTGACGAAGAAGGAGATCGCCAGCGCCGGCAAGCTGCTGCAGGCGGCCATCGGCGCAGGCGTGAATCAATCATCGGGACTGTCGTTCTCCGTCTCCGATCCCGCCCGCGGACGCGATGAAGGCCTTCGCGCCGCCTTCGCCGACGCGCGCGCGAAAGCGACCCTCCTCGCGCAAGCCGCCGGCCGCACTCTCGGATCCGCGATGGCCATCACCGAAGGCGGCGGCCCATCGAATCCGCAGCCGCGTCCGTTCGTCGGAGGCCGCGTCATGGCCGCGCAGGCCGTGTCCGATGTGCCTGTCGAGAGCGGATCGGAGGAACTGGCGTTTACGGTGTCGGTGGTGTTTGCTTTGAAGTAAGACGGCGCGAGAGGAGAGACCCTTAAAGGCAAATGTTGAATGTTCAATGTTGAATGTTGAATGAAAAAGCCCCGAGGTGCCGGTTCGACGGCCCTGATGGGGTTTTCTCATTCAACATTGAACATTCAACATTCAACATTCAACATTCAACATTGCCTCTCCCGTCAATCCCCCGAAATGATATTCCCCAGCACATCCCCCGCAAGTCCGCCCAAACCTTTCGACTCATCCCGCCGCCCTCCCGCCGCCGCCATCAGCCGGTTGGCCAACCTGCTGAACGGCAGCGTCTGAAGCACCACGTGTCCCGGTCCCGTAAGCGTCGCGTAGAAAAGTCCTTCGCCGCCGAAGAGCGCGTTGCGGAATCCGCCCACGAACTGGATGTCGTAATCGACCGTCTCCGCCATCGACACGATGCAACCCGTGTCGACGCGCAGCTGCTCGCCAGCCGTGAGATTAAACTCCACGATGTTGCCTCCCGCGTGCAGGAACACCAATCCCTGTCCGCTGATCTTCTGAAGCAGGAATCCTTCGCCGCCGAACAGTCCCGCGCCGAAGCGCTTCGTGAACGCCACCGTCAGATCGATGTTGCCGATCGCGCAGAGGTAGGCGTTGCGCTCCGCCAGGATCGTGTTTCCGTTGAGCTGAATCGGGATGATCTTGCCCGCGATCGGATTGGCCAGCGCCAGATGCGCGGATGCGGTCGTGCAGCGGAAGACGCTCATGAACAGCGACTCGCCGGCCAGGAACTTGCGCATCAGTCCCTTCATCAATCCGCCCTGCATGCGCGCCTGCAGATCGATCCCCGGACCCATGTACAGCATCGCCCCCGCCTCGGCGTACAACTCTTCGTTCTGATGCAGTTGAACCTGCAGCGCCTGCATCACGTCGCCGACGATTTTGTATTCCATGCGTCCTCCGTTGGCGCGCGATTGTAGCGTCGCCTCTGCCAGAATGCGCACGTGCCGCGCACCGAACCGCAGCCGCTGCTGGATGTCCTCGCGGCGCTCTATCCCGACTCCTCGCGGACGACTCTCCGCCAGTTGCTGCAGAACGGCCGCGTGCGCGTCAACGGCGCAACGGAGAAGGACGCGAAACGCGTCGTCGACCCCGACGAAATCGTCGAAGTCGTGGCCCGATCCGACCAGCGCGTCCTCCCGCCCGGCATCGCCATCCTCCACGAAGACCGCGACATCATCGTCATCCTCAAATCACACGGTCTGCTGACGGTAGCCACCGAGCGCGAACGCGAAGCCACGGCCCAGGCCTACCTCAACGATTACCTCGGCAGCGCCGGCGAGGAACGCATCCAGGTCGTGCACCGCCTCGACCGCGAGACGTCCGGAGTGCTCGTCTTCGCCAAGAACTTCTTCGCCCGCGAGCGGTTGAAGGAACAGTTCATGATCCACAGCGTCGAGCGGATCTACGTCGCCATCATCGAAGGCGCGATCGAGCCGAGTGAGGGGACGATCGAATCGAATCTCCTCGAGCAGCGCGACCTGAAAATGATCAGCGTCGACGCGCATGTCGATGCCAAACACGCAGTGACGCACTACCGCACGATCGAAACGAAAGGCGCCTACTCGATGCTCGAAGTGACGCTGGAAACCGGCCGAAAAAACCAGATCCGCGCGCATTTGTCCGAGGCGGGCCATCCCGTCGCCGGCGACAAGATGTACGGCGCGAAAACCAACCCCCTCGGCCGCCTCGGCCTCCACGCCAAACTCCTCGGCTTCGACCATCCGACGACCGGGAAGCATCTGGTGTTCACGGCCGCCCTACCGAAGCAGTTTCGCGATGTGATGAAGTGACGTGTATCGCAGATGCGCGGCCATTCCGTCGGCGTAGCCGGCGTAAGAACCGTAGCCCCCGGCTTTGAGCCGGGGGAACGCCGTCGTGAGAGAAATGGGGAGCCCGCTTTCAGCGGGCGAAAGAAAGTCCGCGCAGGTGGATCGTTTCGCGCGAAACCCGTTCTTTCGCCCGCTCAAGCGGGCTCACAAAACCGGGACATCTTGAATTACCCCGACTAAAGCCGGGGTCTACGGTTCTTACGCCGGCTACGCCGACGAAGGTGCTATTTCGATGGCTGCGCCGCCTGCTAAACGAACGAAACCGCCAGCTTCGATCCCTCTTCGCGGTGGATCGTGTCGACAAACCGGATGCTGTTCGTCTTCAGCGACATGAACAACGACGACGTCCGGATGCCGCCGCCGAAGAAGCGGACGCCGCGCAGGAGGTCGCCGTCGGTGACGCCGGTGGCGCAGAAGATGATGTCGTTGCCGGCCGCCAGTTCCGCGGTGTCGTAGACCTTCTCGCCGTCGACGTAGCCCATCGACTTCAGGCGCTCCTCCTGCCACTTTTCCAGCGGCTTGAGGCGGCCCTGCATGCGGCCGTTGAGGCAGCGCATGGCGGCGGCGGTGAGCACGCCCTCGGGTGCGCCGCCGATGCCCATTGCTGCATGGATGCCGGTGCCGCGCACGGCGGCGGCGATGCCGGCCGAGAGATCGCCGTCGGTGATCAGCTTGATGCGCGCGCCCGCCTCGCGGATTTGCGCGATCAGGTCGTGATGCCGTTCGCGGTCGAGGACCACGATCGTCAGTTCATCGACGTCGCGTTGAAAGGCCTCGGCGATCTGGTTCAGGTTCTCGTGCACCGAGTTGTTCAGGCTCACGAATTCGGCGGCGGTGGGGCCGACCACGATCTTGTCCATGTAGACGTCGGGCGCGTTGAGCAGGCCGCCTTTTTCCGACGCCGCCAGGACCGCGATCGAATTCGCGGAACCGGTCGCGCAGAGGTTCGTTCCTTCGAGCGGATCGACGGCGATGTCGATCTCGGGATAGATCTCGCCCTCGGTCCAGCCGCGGCCGAGGGGCTCGCCGACGTAGAGCATCGGGGCCTTGTCGCGTTCACCCTCGCCGATGACGACCGTGCCGCGCATCTTGAGCCGGTTCAGCTCTTCGCGCATCGACTCGACGGCTACCTGGTCGGAGTACTTCCGTTTGCCATAGCCCATCGTGCGCGCTGCAGCGATGGCCGCTTTTTCGGCGACACGCAAAAAACCGATCTCGAGACTGGATTCCATGACGCTCCGTTCGCAGCGGAATTTGGAGGCGCAGACTCTAGCAGAATATTGGTGACTTCATCAGTGCGTGTGGACAGCCAGCGCGCGCACTTCCTCGTGATGAATGCGCCCGCCGAGAAGGGCCGTGCGTCCGGCCACGGAGAGGGACCAGGCGATGAGGATTGCGATGACGATCTCCAGCCACCGAGGACGCGTGCCGCGGCGATGGCCGATGAAGAGCGCGATGATGGCGACGACTCCGGTGATGCAGGACGAGATCACGCAGAAGTTCGCCGCCAGATCGTGCTCCTTGATGAGTGTCGTGTCGACGCCTGCAATCGGCGGATTCGCGTGCGACACGAAATCTGCGGCCTTGTCGCCAGTCAGATCCGAAGCGATCGCGCAGAGTGCCGCGATGATGCAGACAACGAAACCGGCCGTGACGAATTCACGCCGCTTCCTGATCAATCCGAAGAGCACCAGGCAGAGCGCGAAAAGCTCGGCGAACAGTGGCGAGTGATTGATGGCGAGATGGACGTGAACGGCGCTGAAATCCATCGGCGAACGATACCATCGTAGCGCCGGCGGCCCGCCGGCTGGACCGCCGCCGGCGCGGCGGCGCGTACCGAGAAACGTGCCAGCGAGCCGCTGGCGGTACAGCCGCCGAGCCGGCGGCGCTACGTTGCGCTCGCCGCCATCTTCCGCGCCTCGGCTTCCATCTCCGGGCCGAACTCCGTCCGGATCTCAGACAGCCATCCTGCGAGCAGTTCCTTGAGGACGTTGCGGATGACCACCGGATGGTCGGATGCGCCCGAGGCGATCACATTGTTCAGCAGCTGATCGAAATCGATTCGCGCTTCGTTGACGAGGTTCATGCCGGAAAGGTGCGGAAGCGACTGCGGCGACATGCGCACGACCACGCGGTCCATGAAGTCGTAGATGTGATCGCCGATGCGCTGGAACACGATTCCGAAGATACTCTCGAAGACGCGGTTGTAGCGCTCCACGACCGCTTCCAGCTCGTACTCCGTCTCCTCCGCCGCGCGCTGTTCGCTGACCGTCCCCTCGGCCGCCTCGGCGATCAGGTTCACGCTCAGCAGCGCCCAGACCGTACGGCAGGTGATGAAATTCGAGAGGTAGCTGCGCGCGCAGATGTCCTCGATCGTCCCCGGCTCGGCCAGCAGATTGAGCACGTGATTCTCGTCGTCGGTCAGTTCCAACGCGTACGTGCGCATGTCCGCGCCGGGAACCTGCTGCAGGATGCGGTCGAGGCGCGCCACGCCGCGCGAGATCAGCGACCAGTACTCGATGTTCTGCACGCCGTCGAGAATCAGCCGCTCCGTATTCAGCGGCAGCGTCACGATCTCCGGCGGAAACTCGTCGCTGAATTCGACCGTGTAGCTGCCGGTGCGGTAGCGGATCGCGTTCAGCACGATGGCGCTGGACTGCCGCTCCAGCGCGCGCAGAAGTCCGTCTGCATCGAGATAGCCGAGCTCGCAGAGCAGCGCGCCGATGCGGCGCTGCACGACGAGGCGATCCATGGCCTGGTTGTATTGCTGGAGGGTCAGCTCGCCGCTGCGCAGAAGGATTTCGCCGAGGCCCATGTCGTGGTCAGAACTGGAGGCGAAGATGATCCGCCCCTCGCGGAAATAGATCGCGTCGCCGCGTCCGATCGCCTCCAGCGACACGATGCCGGTCTCGCCGCTGCGGACCAGCGACCGGAAGAGATCGGGCACCGTCGTCTCCGCGAGCGTTCCCTGAATACTGAGGCTGTCGGACATGAAAGGGGATTCTATGTGGCACATGACGTTCTTGTCTGTGCCGGGAGTCGGGAGTCGGGGGTCGGAAATGGGGAGTGGGAGGCAGAGACGATCACGCTTTGCTCCGACCCCCGACTCCCGACCCCCCACCCCCTGTTCCCCACTCATGTAAAATAACCTGCGCCCATGTCCCGTACCGTCTCCCTCATCGTCATCGCATCGCTTTTCGTTGCCACCGCCTTCGCCGCCACTCCGGCGACGCAGCCGAATGACCGCGAATGGGGGCAGCTGAGTACCGACTATCAATGGATCGAAACGCTGCGCAAAGCGCAGCCGCTGCCGCCGGCCAATGCGTCGCGCAAGCAGATGCTGGAGCTCGTCCTCGAAAACCAGAAAAAGCTCGAACCGACCTACGTACCGTTCATGGACAAAGTCCGCGAGTACTTCGACCGCACGCACGATCCGCGCGCCGGGCAGGTGCTGGCGCGCGAGAAGATCATCATGGGCGATGAGTACATGCAGTACCTCTCGCGCTACGACAAGGCGCTGGAGCTGTATCGCGCCGCGCTGGAACTCGATCCGAACAGCGCGGAAGCGAAGAAGCGCGTCGACATGGCGGAACAGCGCCGATTCGTCTCGATGACCGCGTTCGCAAACGTGAAAACGGGTATGAAAGAGGATGCCGTTCGCGCCCTCGTCGGCTTGCCGCGCGAGGACTGGATCAAGCAGGTCGTGCAGAACAGCCGTATCTACTCCGTATGGATTTATCCGAAGGAAGACGGAGGGGCCTCGGCCATCTACTTTGACAATGGTGTCGTCTATCACACAAACTGGAACGCTGCGGCGCCGCCCGCGTCGCAAGCTCAGACCAGGTAACGGGAGGGTGTGCAATGGTGTCTGACGAAGTCCTCATCGACGATCAATCCCACTACGAAGTTTCACTCACGGCCGGACAGGCGTTCGTCGCCTTCGTCCTGCTGCTGCTGTCGCTGGCCGCGTCGTTCGCTTTCGGGCTGATGATCGGCAAGGGCCAGGCCGATGAACGCCTGGTCGTCCGGAAGGAGCCCGCCGTCATCAACGAGGGGAGCGTCATCGCCTCGAAGAAGAACGACGGCAAGCTGATCGACCTCGGCGTCGGCAACGACGATTTCAAAGCGCCCGCGCCGGCGACGACTTCTGTCGCGCCGGCGACCACCGCGTCCGCGCCGACGATCACCGAAGGCACGATCACGCCGCTGACCGAATCCGCCGCGCCGGTCACCGCCACGGCTTCTCCGATCGTGGAAGCACCGAAGCCCGCGCCGAAACCTGTCGCCGCGCCGCCCGTTGCGACCGGACCCGCATACGCGCAGCTCCTCGTCACCGGCGACCAGAAAACCGCCGACGCGCTGGCCGCGAAAGCGATCGACCACGGTTTCATGACCACCTACGTCGAACGCGCCGGCACCTCGTTCAAGGTGCGCGTGAAATTCAACTCGGAAGCCGAGGCGCGCGCAAATGAGGCCAAACTCAAAGAGATCTCGAAAGACGTCTGGTTCGTGAAGTGACCGGCAAGGCGATCGAGCGCCGCCTCCGTTCATTGGCCGACGCGACCATCGCCGAACACCATCTCCGCTTCTTCAAGTGCGGCCCCGGCCAGTACGGCGAAGGCGACGCGTTCCTTGGCATCATGGTTCCGATGATGCGGACGCTATCGAAAGAGCTCACCCCGATTCCTGTGGCCGAGGCGGTTGCGTTGCTGCAGTCGAAATGGCACGAAGCGCGGCTGCTGGCGCTGATGATTCTTGTCCGCAAATACGAGCGCGGCGACGAGGCGATGCGCGATGAGATTTACCGCGGCTATCTCGCGAACACGCATCGCATCAACAACTGGGACCTCGTCGACGCCTCGGCGCCGAACATCGCCGGCGCGCATCTGCTCGAACACGATCGCACGCCGCTCTACGATCTCGCGAAATCGGAGTCGCTTTGGGAACGCCGCATTGCCATCATCGCCACGCAGCATTTCATCCGCCACGATGATTTCGACGACACGCTCGCCATCGCCGAAATCCTCCTCAACGATCGCCACGACCTGATCCACAAAGCCTCGGGATGGATGCTCCGCGAAGTCGGCAAACGCAATCAGCCGATCCTCGAACGCTTCCTGCGCAAGCACGCGAAACAAATGCCGCGCACGATGCTCCGCTACGCGATCGAGAGGTTTTCTCCGGAACTGCGAGCGCGATACATGGCGCGATAGATGGCTGCGATTCGATTAGCGATGCGCCCCGTCGGCGAAGCCGGCGTAAGAACCGTAGCCCACGCTTTCAAGCGTGGGACACGAGATCGTGTTTTGTTTGTGAGCCCGCCTTGGCGGGCGAGAGAAAGCGTTCTTTCGCCCGTTAAAACGGGCTCACAAGTTCGCGCGATCGGCTGCCCCCCAGCTCAAAGCTGGGGGCTAGGGTTCTTACAGCGGCTACGCCGCCGACCATCGCACGCGGCGCGGGCGTTCCGCGTTATGGCTTCACGCACGGCAACACGCGGGTTTCCGTTCCACCAGCCTCGACGCTGACTAACGCTCCCAGCGTCTTCGCGATAAACGTCGGTGCGACTTCATCGCTCCATGTGCCCTCCGTGATCCCTCGGCCGAAAAGCAGCACCGGGACGTGCTGGTCGTCGTCGACTGCCTGTCCGTGCGTCGTTCCGGTATTCGAGTAACCCCAGATGTAGCCGGGCTTGAGCGTGACGAGGACGTCGCCGCTGCGGTCGGCGCGGAAGGAGAGGCGCATCGCGGCTTCGATGCCTGACGAAGTCGGATCGACGGCGATCAGGTCGCTGCTTGTGAAGGCCGTGTGGATGCCGTGAATCTGTTTCGCGGCGTCGCGCAGCGCGCGCTTCACGCGCTCGCTGTCGAGGTGCGCGCCGGCGATGCGCAGCCAGTTGAGATACAGCGCCGGCTCTTCGAAGTAGCTGATCAGCGCGTTTGCGATCGGCGTTTTATCGGTGACTTTGAGTCCGAGGTTTTTGGCGGCCAGTTTTTCGAGTTGGCGACGGTCAGGCGCGAGATCGGCGAACGTGGTCGCGGTCTTCTTCGGATTCTGGAAATCGACGCGGCCGGCGTCGCGTCCCATGTCGCGCGCGACCTCGGGGATCGATTGCACGCCGTGATCGGCTGTGATCGCGACGGTGTAGCGGCCGCTGAATTTCTGATCGAGCCAGTTGAAGAACGCTTCGATCTGCCGGTCGGTGCGCACGACGGAGTCGGCCACTTCGAGCGAATCGGGGCCGAAGGAATGGCCGAGGTAATCGGGCGACGAAAGGCCGACAAAGAGGAGGTCGGGCGACGCGTCGTCCGTGCCGAGGTGCTCGTCATCGATGATGCGCTCGGCGAAGGTGAGGACGAGATCGTTGCCGAAGGGCGTGTAGGTCAGGTCATCGATATTCGCGATCGGGTGCGGAAACTGGACGCCGAGGCTGCCATGCTTTGCCTTGTACTTGCGGAGCGAAGCGGGATCGTGGGTGAGGCGCGCAAGTTCCTCGGTCGGGATGAATGTTGATTGCGTCCATTCGCGATGCTGCGTCAGGACTTCGGGTACCGAAGCGTTGAATGCACTCAGCATGGTCCGATTCGCGCGGTAGTAGCTGCTCGAGGTGAAGCCGGGCATCTTCGGATCGAACCAGTACGCGGCGGTGGCTTTCCGTCCGGCCATGAGAATCGCGGCGCGATCCTTGAGCGCGACGCCGATCACTTTCGATCCCGCCACTTTCTCCTGCAGCCGGTCGCCTAGCGAATCGGAGTCGATGTTCAGCGGCGAGTACCCGCCGACGGCACGCTTGTCCTCGGCACAGTAAACCGGCGTCGCGGTGACGCGATCGAGCCACGTATTGGCGACGATGCCGCTCCGCGCGGGGACGTATCCGGTTCCAATCGCAGCGTGACCAGGCCCAGTGTAGGTGACCGCGTACGGATACAACGCGCGCGTGAAATTCGCGCCGTGCTTCATCGCGCGATTGAATCCGCCCTCGGAGAGGTAGGGGGCGAATCTGGTCAGGTATTCGTAGCGGAACTGGTCGACGGAGACGACGACGATGAGGTCGGGCGGCTGGGCGCTCAGCGGGAGAGCGAGCAGGATGATTAGCGCTAGTCGACGCATGACGCGCAAGCATCTCACGGGGAACGGTTCACGCGGAGGCGCGGAGACGCGGAGGGAGGAAGGTGGTTGACGATACGACGCAGACCTTCTTTGAGGGTTGCGGATCCGAAGTTGATGAGGAGACCGACTTGGAGATTGGAGAGACGGAGATACGTTAGGAGTTGTTTGCTGTGTACCGCCGCGAGTTCTTCTACTGATTGATCTCAACGATGACGCGATCGTCGACTAGCAGATCGATCCTGAATGCGTTCGTGAAGAGAAGGCCTTCGTATTCGAAGCTGAGGATTTTCTGCCGTTCGACTTTGAATCCTCTCTCTGCAAGCACGCGAGCGAGAACGAGCTCGTAAACCGATTCCAGCAGTCCCGGTCCAAGCGACCGATGAACCTGAATCGCCGAATCGATGATCGTGCCGGTAATCTCGTCCAATTCGTGCATCCCGCTTTTCTCCGCGTCCCCGCGTCTCCGCGTGACAATCCCTCGGTTCATGCGCAAACGCAAGAAACTCCACCAGTTGTAGGATCACCAGCATGGTCAAGAAAACCACGAACCGGCAAACAACCACGCCGCAGCTCGAAGCGCTCCGGAAAGGGCAGGCGAAGAAGCGGTCGGCGGTCGATCCGTCGCACATCCTCGACAAGGCCATTTACCAGCTCTGGGAGACCATCAACGATCTCGATCAGATTCAGCCGGAGCGGGTCGAGCATTACCGCGTGTCGGTGTTCGGCAGTTCGCGGATTCAGCGCGGCGATCCGATCTACGACCAGGCCAAGAAACTCTGTTACGAGCTGGCGCGCCTCGGCGCGGACATCGTCACCGGCGGCGGGCCGGGATTGATGGAGGCGGCGAACGCCGGGGCGATGGAGGGGCAGACCGAGAGCCATTCGCGGTCATTTGGACTGGCCATCCATCTGCCGACGGAGTCGGACGCCAATCCATTCGTCAACAAAGTCTTCCGGCACCGGACCTTCTTTTCGCGGCTCCATCACTTCATCCGGCTGTCGTCCGCGTTCATCGTCTTGCCGGGCGGCATTGGGACGGCGCTGGAGCTGTTCATGGTGTGGCAGCTCATTCAGGTCAAGCACGTCACCGAGCATCCGCTCATCCTCGTCGGTACAATGTGGGGCGGTCTGATCGACTGGATCAACGAGTCGATGATCACGCGCGGGCTGGCCAGTCCGCAGGATATGAACGCGGTTTCGGTGGTCGCCTCGTACGAAGAGGCCATCCCGATCATCCGCGCTTCATACGAACGCTACATTCAGGAGAAAACGAATGCCGACCAAGGAACAGATTCTCGACGCGCTTAAAGGCGTCAAATTTCCCGGACTCTCGCGCGACATCGTGTCGTTCGGGTTCGTCCATGACGTCAGCGTCGAGGGCGGCAACGTCTCCTTCACGGTGCGCTTCCAGACCGAGAACCAGAACGCGGCCACGCAGATCAGCCGCGATGCCGAGGCGGCGGTGAAAGCAGTGCCGGGCGTCGAGAGCGTGAAGATGCACGTCGATGTCGGCTCGCGATCCGCTGCCGGACCGCAGGGCGGAGCGCCGGCCGAGCAGATTCTCTCCGGCGTCAAGTACAAGATCGCGGTTGCGTCGGGGAAGGGCGGCGTCGGTAAATCGACCGTCTCGACGAATCTCGCCCTGGCGTTGCACGCGCTCGGCTACACCGTGGGCATGCTCGACGCCGACATCTACGGACCGTCGCAGCAGATGATGCTCGGGATTCACGGACGTCCACAGATCGACGAAACCGACGAGAAGATCCTGCCGATGGAGAACCACGGCGTGAAGACGATGTCCCTCGGCCTGATCACCGATCCCGACACGCCGGTGATCTGGCGCGGTCCGATGGTGATGAAGGCGCTCGATCAGTTCCTTAGCGACGTGAAGTGGGGCACGCTCGATTTCATGATCATCGATCTCCCTCCCGGCACCGGCGACGCGCAACTGACGCTGACGCAGAAGGTGCCGCTGTCCGGCGCCGTGGTCGTGACGACGCCCCAGGACGTGGCGCTGATCGACGCCCGCAAGGGCCTGGCGATGTTCCGCAAGGTGAACGTCCCCGTCCTCGGCATCATCGAGAACATGAGCTATTTCATCTGCCGCCACTGCGGCGAGCGCGAGGAGATCTTCGGCCACGGCGGCGGCCGCAAAACCGCCGAGCTCCTCGGCGTCCCCTTCCTCGGCGAGATCCCGATCGATCCGAAAGTCGTCGTCGGTGGCGACAGCGGCGAGCCGATCTTCGTCCTCGATCCGTCCTCCGCCGCCGCGCAGGCGTTCCGGAAGTTAGCGGAGACGGTGGTGCAGCAGGTCGAATCGGGACATGCGGGGCATACGCACGGTGTCGGCGAGCATGTTCATGCCTGATGTTCACGCGGAGCCGCGGAGACGCGGAGGAGAACCGCTTTTCTCCGCGTCCCCGCGCCTCCGCGTGATCAAAAAAGCGAAAGGCCGCGCGCCTGCTGCTCCGCCAGCATGTCCAGGAAGCGATTGCGCGAAATCTCGCGCGCTCCGAGCGCTTCCATGTGCGGCGTGGTGACCTGGCAGTCGATCCAGGTTGCGCCGCGTTCGCGGAGGTGGTCGATCAGGAAAAGGAGCGCGAGCTTCGAGGCGTCCGGCGCGTGATGGAACATCGACTCGCCGGTGAAGAGGCCGCCGGCATCGACGCCGTACAAGCCGCCGACGAGCTCTGCTCCGTCCCATACCTCCACGCTGTGCGCATCACCAGAATGGTGCAATCTGGTGTACGCCGCGATGATCTCGGGACCGATCCACGTGCCGGCGTCATCGCCGCGCGGAGAATCGGCGCACGAGGCGATGACCTGCTCGAATGCGCGATCGATCGAGTACGTGAAGCCGCTGCGCCGCTGCGACTTTCGCAGAGTTCGCCCGACGTGCAGCTCATCGAAAACGATCACCGTCCGGCGCCGCGGCGAGAACCAGGGGAGCGTCGCCAACTCCTCGTGCGGCCAGGGAAAGATCCCGTGGCGATAGGCATCGCGGAGCGTTTCCACGCGCAGATCGTCGCCGAGGGCGACGACGTCGCCGCGCGCGTAGCGAGGATCAGGAAATCGCGACACGCCGTCAGTATTGCAGCGACAGGCCGTCGGCGGCTGCTTCGACGACGACGTTGCCGCCATCCTGCAGCTTGCCAAAGAGGATTGCGTCGACGAGCGGTTCCTTGATTTTGGCGTGGATAAGGCGCGCCATGGGTCGCGCTCCGAACGAACGGTCGTAGCCGTTCTTGGCCAGCCAGGCGCGGGCCGGTTCGGTCAGTTCGAGCGTCACGTTCTTCGCGCGGAGTTGCACGCGCAGTTCGTCGATGAACTTGTCGACGACGCGCTCGGTCGTTTCAAACGAGAGCGGCTCGAAGGCAATCCAGGCGTCGAGACGATTGCGGAACTCGGGGGTGAACGTCCGCTCGATCGCGCCGCGGCCTTTGCCTGTCGATCCGCTGCTGTTGCCGAAGCCCATCGACGCGTCGCTCATCTCGCGCGCGCCGGCGTTCGTGGTCATGATCAGGATCACGTTGCGGAAATCGGCCTTCTTGCCGTTGTTGTCGGTCAGCGTGGCGTGATCCATCACCTGCAGGAGGATCGAGAAAAGATTCGGATGCGCCTTCTCGATCTCGTCGAGCACCAGCACCGCGTACGGCGTCTTCGTGATGGCATCGGTGAGCAGGCCGCCCTGATCGAATCCGACGTAGCCGGGCGGCGCGCCGATGAGACGCGAGACCGTGTGCGGCTCCATGTATTCGGACATATCGAAGCGGATGAACTCGACGCCGAGCGATACGGCCAGCTGGCGGGCCAGCTCGGTTTTACCGACGCCGGTCGGGCCGGAGAAGAGGAATGAGCCGACCGGCTTCTCGGGCTGGCCGAGCCCCGAGCGCGAAATCTTGATCGCGTTCACGACCTGATCGACGGCGTGATCCTGTCCGTAGATGACGCGCTTCAGATCGGCGTCGAGACCTTGCAGCCGTTCCTTTTCGGAGATGGCGACGGTGCGCGGCGGGATTTTGGCCATGCGCGCCACGACGTATTCGACGTCGTCGATTCCGATGATTGAAGCAGGGACGAGGGACGAGGGACGAGGGGACGATGTCGCGTCGGAAGCAAGAGTAGCGGCAGAACTACTCGCCGTCCCTCGTCCCTCGTCCCTCGTCCCTGAAGCAAGGATGCGTGCGCGGGAGCCGGCTTCATCGAGCACATCGATCGCCTTGTCCGGCAGATGGCGGTCGTGCATATATTTCGCGGAAAGCTCGGCGGCCAGCTTCAACGCGTCGTCGGTGAACGAGACGTTGTGATGTTTCTCGTAGTACGACTTCAGGCCCTTCAGGATTTCGATCGTCTCGTCGACCGACGGCTCGCCGATTTCGATTTTCTGGAAGCGGCGGGCCAGGGCGCGGTCGCGTTCGAACGATGACTTGTACTCGGCGTACGTCGTCGAGCCGATGCAGCGCAGCTTCCCCGAGGCGATGGCGGGTTTGAGGATGTTCGAGGCGTCCATCGTGCCGCCGCTGACCGCGCCGGCGCCGACGATGGTGTGGATCTCGTCGATGAAGAGGATCGCATCCGGCTTCGCCAGCAGGGCGCTGACGACGGCTTTCAACCGCTGCTCGAACTCGCCGCGATATTTGGTTCCCGCAAGAACAGCGCCCATGTCGAGCGACCAGACCACCGCATCTTTCAGCACCGCCGGCACTTCATTCTTCGTAATCTTCAGCGCCAGCCCCTCGGCGATCGCGGTCTTGCCGACGCCCGGCTCTCCGACGAAGAGCGGATTGTTCTTGCGGCGCCGGCAGAGGATCTGGACGGTCCGCTCCAGCTCCGGCGCGCGGCCGATGAGCGGATCGATGTCGCCTTTTTCGGCGCGTTCGTTGAGGTTGACGGCGAACAGTTTCAGCGGATCGCCGGTCTGCTCGGCGGCACCATCCTCATCGCCGACGAACGCCGGCTTCGGCGCGGGCGTGTCCTTGCTGATGCCGTGCGAGAGGTACTGCAACACATCGAGTTTGTTCACGCCCTGACTGCGAAGGAGATAGACCGCCTGCGAGCGCTCGGCCTGATAGATCGCGGCCAGCATCTGGCCCGTATCGACTTCCTTCTGGCCCGACGACTGCGCGTGAAGCTGCGCGTACTGAACGATCCTTTGAAGCATTGCCGTAAGCACCGGCTGCACTTCGGCATCGTCCGGAAGCTGTTCGAGCGTGCGATTCATGAAGTCGTCCAGCTGTTTGCGGAGGATGTCGACGTCGCCGCCGCAGGCGCGGATGCATTCGCGCACGTCGCGGTCGTGGAGCAGCGCGTAGAGGAGATGCTCCAGCGTCACGTATTCGTGGCGCCGCTTCAGCGCTTCGTTCAGCGCGAATTCGAAGGACTTCTGCAACTGGCGGGCAATCATGATTAGCGGGCAGTAGAACCATTGTCGAGGCGGGCGGATTTCGTCATGCCGGCTCCATCGTGGCGAGGAGGGGAAACTCCTGCTCGCGGGCCAGGGCAATGGTCTTCTCGACCTTCATCTCCGCCACTTCGAAGGTGTAGATGCCGGCCACGCCGATGCCGCGCAGATGGACGTTGAGCATGACCTGGATGGCCTGCTCTTCCTGCATGTTGAAGACCGACGCGAGAACCCAGACCACAAACTCCATGGTGGTGTAGTCGTCGTTGTGCAGGAGCACCTTGAACAGCGACGGCTCCTCGGTTTTTTCCTCGCTCTCAGCGACCGGCGCCTCGTCGAGCTCTGCGGATGGGAGCATGGGGGAACTTTACCGCAGCGACCGTAGCGCCGCCGGCTCGGCGGCTGTACCGCCTGCGGCTCGCTGGCGTTTTTGGTACGTGCCGCCGAGCCGGCGGCGGTCCAGCCGTCGGGCCGACGGCGCTACGTTGGTACGCGTTAAATGTCGACGCCGTAGCGTTCCTGAAGGATGTTGAGATGCCGCTGCACGTGTCCCGCCGCGATGTAGGCGATGGCACGCACCGTCAGCCGCTTTCCCGAAACCGTCCCCTCCCGCGTCCATGCCTCGGCCGGCAGACTCGAAAAGAGGGCGATGCTGGCGTCGCGCACCGCGAGCTGTTCGTCGACGAGATTGCGGATCGTGCGTTCATTGAAATTCGCCGCGGCCGCGTACGCATCCGGCCCCCACTTCGGCAGCTCGATGCGATCGTTGCGCGCGAAGGTCAGCGCGCGAAAGGTGTGAATCCGTTCCGCATCGGCCATGTGTCCGATGACTTCGCGAATGGTCCATTTCCGTTCCGCGTACCGATACCCGCCGCGCTCCTCGGCGACGACATCGACGAGCTTCGCGATGCGCGCACGGCCATCGTTGAATGCATCGAGAATCGGTCCGGTGATGAGCGAGACGTACTGTTCGTGATGAGGTGAGTATTCATCGGGTTGCGGTCGCATACGCGAAGTCTAGTTTTTTTCACGCGGAGGCGCGGAGACGCGGAGGGAAGGGTTTTCTCCGCGACTCCGCGACTCCGCGTGAAACGTCCCCGCTTCGATCTCGACCGGCTCGGCATCGCGCCGAAACAGTCGCGCGGTTTTCTCGCCGAGGAGCGTCGTCACGTCGTTCTCGACTTGCAGCATCGAGCCTTCGCGCAATCCGACGACCGGGCCGGCGTTTTCCTCCAGGTATTCGCGGATCCGTTCCTCGCGCGTTTCGCCGCGGTGCGTTGAGCTCGGATCGGGATCGAGGTAGTGCGGGTTGATCTGGAAGTCGATGAAGCCGAGCGCGGCGAAGGAGAGGGGCTCGACGATCGGCATGTCGTTCGTCGTCTGCATCGTCGGTGCGGCGATGACGGTTCCTGCGCTGGCGCCGAGGTAGGGGAGGCCGGCGCGGACGCGGTCGCGGATGGTGGTGAGGAGATTGCGATCGTAGAGTGTCTTGAGAAGCCGGAACGTGTTGCCGCCGCCGACGAAGATCGCGTCGGCGCGGTCGAGATCATCGATGGAGATGACATCGAGATCCATCTTTGCCAGGCGTTCGCGGACTTTTGTGGTGTAGGCATCGTGGTCGTGCGCGGCGAAGGGGACGAAGGCCACGCGACGGGCGTCGCCAAGGAACGCGCGGATGTGAGGCTCGGGATGGTCGAGGTAGCCGTAGCCGTGGACATTTGAGGAAGAGATCAGAAGAAGGCGCATGTTGTGCGAAGTCTATGATCGCCGCCCTCATTTTTGCTGCCGTAACGATGACGAAGCCCGCGCCGCCGCCCGACCTGAAGACGCCGCCTGCCGACGCGCAGACGAGCGCGGATGGCCTGATTTCGAAGCAACTCGAAGCGGGGACGGCGGGCGAGCATCCCGGCGACGCTGATTTTGTCCACGTTCGCTACGCCGTCTGGAAGGGGAGCGACGGCTCGGTCCTCGACTACACGCGAACCGATATTCCGACTTTCGTGGAGATGTCCAAGCTCCTGCCGGGCATGCGCGAGATGTTGACGCTGATGTCGCCGGGCGAGCGGCGACGCGCATGGGTTCCGTCGAAGCTCGGCGCGGGGAAGATCGCTGCCGGCGATACGTTCGTGATCGACGCGCAACTGGTCGATGTTGTCCATCGGCCCGTGGCCCCGGCCGACGTTGCCGCGCCGCCCGCGGATGCGGTCAAAACGCCGTCGGGCCTCTTCTACAAAATCCTTCGTCCCGGAACGGGAACGCAGCATCCGCGGTCGCATGACAAGGTGCTCGTCGACTACAGCGGCTGGACGACAGACGGACAGATGTTCGACAGCTCCGTCACCAAAGGCGACCCGCTGGAGATCGCGCTCTCCTCGGTCATCGCAGGTTGGACTGAGGGACTGCAGCTCATGACCACGGGCGAGATCGTTCGCTTCTGGATTCCGCAGAAACTCGCGTACAAAGGTCAGGCCGGGATGCCCGCGGGCATGCTGGTGTTCGACATTGAGTTGATCAAGATCCGGTAGCTCACGGTATCCAGTACAGCCAGATCGATTTGCCGATGCGGCGTACCGGCTGGTACGCGCGAAGCCAGGCATAGGGTGCCTGATCGGCGGTCTGCCAGAGAAACAGCCGCTCGTTCTCGCTGATGGCAACCCAGCCGTGCACGGGCGTGAGCGGCGGGAGCTGCTGGCCCTGCGGCACGAAGCGCTGCCAGTCGGCGGTGCCCCAGTAGGCAACGTAGAGATGATCGATCCGCTCGTGTCGGACGACGTCGCCGAGGCGAAGAAGATCCTGTCCCCAATCGAGATTGCTGTCAGCGGCGATCCGCTCCGGATGTCCGGCAGCGGCTTCGTTGAAATAGCTCATGTAGTCGGGATGCGCGAGGGCCGTGGCCACGAAGTACCACGTCATCAGGACGATGACCGCGATCCGCGAACGTTGCCAGAGTGCGACGACACCGCATGCGGCACAGATCGTGAGAAGCGGAAAGATCGGCAGGACGTGACGGACGCCGATGTTGATGCCGGACGTCATCGCGGGGATGAGCATCGCCATCGGCGCGATGGCGACGGCGATCGTTTCGGCGCTTCGCGATCGCAACGTCCGCGCGACGCCGATCGCCGCGGCGGCGAGAAACGCCAGCGGCGTCTTGAAGAAGATGAGAACGGGGAAGTAGTACCACCAGCCGTGCCGGCTGTATTCGCCGAGGAGATAGGCCCAGTGTCCCGACGCCGAGTGACGGCGCACGTAGTGCAGACCGGCGAAGAACTGCGGCGCGGGGATGCGGTATTGGCTGGCGATGCGTTGCCAGGCCGGCCGCATCCCGACGTCCAAGACGCCGATCGTGAACTTGTAGGCGGCCCACACCATTACGAACGCCAGCAGGGCGCCGGTTGCGATCTGCGCGATTCGCACGAGCGGCACTCGATCGCGATGGAAAACGAGATGAACGATCACCATCACCAACGCCGCGACCGGAAAGAAGATGACGAATGAGAACTTCGCCAGCAGGCCGAGGCCGCAGGCGAATGCGAGAAGGAGCGCGGTGCGCCACGACGGAACTTCCAGCCACCGTGCGAAAACGTAGAGAGCGGTGACGGTCATCGCCGTGACCGCCATATCGGTCGTGGCCAGACCGGCGTGGCCTAGGATTGGAGGGAGCGCGCCGAAGAGCGCGAGGGCAACAAGAGCTGCTGCATCGCCGAAGAGGCGCCGCGTCCACAACCCGACGATTACGAGCGCCAGAAGAAAGAACGGTAGATTGCCGGCGCGCGCGGCGGCGAGATTGCGAACGTAGCGGCCGTCGCGCTCCAGAAGCGCATTGCCCATCTCCGTCGTGTTGCCGCTCTCCAGCTTCGCGCTCTGAAGCGCCGCGTCGATGCCGAAGGCGATGCGCGCCAGCGGCGGGTGCTCGACGTCGAGATCGTACTTTCCGGTCGTCAGCCACTCCAGCCCCGTGGCGATGTGGATCGGTTCGTCGCTGGTCTGGCTGAAGACGGCATACGTGGCGATGATGCGCAGCAGCGGGATCGCGATCAGGGCGCCTATAAGCGCGACGCCCAGCAGCCGCTTATTCACTCCCGATCACCCATTTTTCATACGCATCGCCCGGCAGCTCGCGGATGAAGCGCGACGGCTCCATGAGCACGTCCAGTCCGCCGCGGTCGCGAGCCATGACCGGAAAGACGAGGTACAGCTCCTGCTTGGCGCGCGTGACGGCGACGTAGAAAAGACGGCGTTCCTCTTCCTCGCCGGGGATGACGATCTCGTGCTCCGTCGGCGCTTCAGAATCAGGGACGAGGGATGAGGGACGAGGGAGTTCAGATTCCAGCGAGTTGGATGAGGGATGAGGGATTTCCTCGGGTAGCTCGTTAATCGCGAGATCGGCCCCTCCCTCGTCCCTCGTCCCTCGTCCCTGATTCTCTCCCTGCAGTTCGAACGCCTCGTGCAACTCCTTCGGTTTCACGCGTACGATCCCGCCGGGAACGCGCAGCGCGCGCTGCGACGGAAAACGCCCGTCGGCCAGCCAGATCACGAAGACGATCCGCCACTCCAATCCCTTGGCCTGATGCACCGACGACAGTACGATCTTTTCATCCTCGGGGCCGACCACCGCCACGTCCTCGCCGGCGATCGGATTGGCCAGCGCGACTTCGTCGAGAAACGCGTTCGTGTCGTCGTAGCGCAGCGCGTACTGCGACAGCTGCTCCAGATCGTCGAGCCGCGCCTGCGAATTTGCGAACTTCGCGCGCGCGTAGTCGGCGTAGCCGCGCTCGACGATCAGGCGGATCGACTCCGACGGATTGTGCTGCATCGACTCGCTGCTGATGATGCCGAGGACGTCGCGAAGGTTTTTGAGGACAGGAGTGCGCGAACGCCCGGTCGACGGCATCGGTCCTGCGCTGTTCAGAAACGCCTCCAGCGGATTCTGCGCCGTCCCGATCCGCGCCCACACCTCGGCTGCCGTCTTCTCGCCGACCTTCGGATACAACTTCATCACGCGCTTCCACGACAGCTCGTCGCGCGCGTTCGTGACGATCTTCAGATACGCGATCACATCCTTGATGTGCGCCTGCTCGAAGAAGCGGATGCCGGAGCGGATCTCGTACGGGATCAGCCGCCGCGACAACTCCATCTGCAGTTCCAGCGACTGGTAGTGCGAGCGATAGAGCACTGCGATGTCGCCGAGGGATTCGCCTTCGTCGCGCAGTTCGAGGATGCGCTGGGCGATGAACGAGGCCTGCTCGAAAACATCGTCCACTCCGACCACGGCAGGATCGGGACCGTCGCCGCGAACGGCCTGCAATTCCTTGCGAAACTGGAAGCGATTCTGCGCGATCGAGGCGTTGGCGAGGCCGAGGATCTGCCGCGTCGAACGGTAGTTAATCTCCAGCTTGTAGATCTTCGCCTCGGGGAATCGCAGCGGAAAGGTGATGATGTTTTCGAACGACGCGCCGCGAAATGAGTAGATCGATTGCGCGTCATCGCCGACCACCATCACGTTTCTCCGCACCTCGGCCATCGCGTCCACGACCTCGGCCTGCAGCTTGTTCGTGTCCTGATATTCGTCGACGAGGATGTATCGGTAGCGCCGTTTCAGCGCCGCGCTGACCTCGGGATAGTCGTCGAGCAGCAGCTTCCAGTTCACCAGCAGGTCGTCGAAATCCATCGCGTTCGCTTCCTGCTTGCGCTCCTTGTAGCGCCGGAAAACGTTGATCATCTCGTCGCGATAAATCCCGAAATGCGGGTAGTTGTTTTCGAGGTGCAGCTCCAGCGGTGTGCGTGTGTTGATCAGGTACGAGTAGATGTCGATGAGGACGTCGCCCTTCGGAAATCGCTTCTCCAGCGTCTTGATCCCAAGAGAGGAAATCGCCGATTCCATCATCTCCTTGGCATCCTCGGCGTCGAGAAT
>Ga0157375_10001057_pt1 | contig 23764 bp, 15 predicted proteins | sample M35metaG_FD_115311 | JGI IMG/M metagenome (GOLD analysis project Ga0157375, IMG submission 115311) | Miscanthus rhizosphere microbial communities from Kellogg Biological Station, Michigan, USA - M3-5 metaG | ecosystem: Host-associated > Plants > Roots > Rhizosphere > Soil | place: USA: Michigan... | reverse complement strand
CGTCTTCAACATGGACGAGTACCGCCACGCGATCGAGCGGATGGAGCCGCGCCACTACCTGTCGGCGAGCTACTACGAGCGCTCGCTGACGAGCCTGGCGACGCTGTGCGTCGAAAAGGGACTGGTCACTCGCGACGAGCTCGAGCGGCGCGCGCGCGGCGCCTTCCCGCTCGCGCTGGCGAGCGCGAGCGGCCGCTCGAACGCCGCCGAGCGCGAGCGCTTCCGCCTCGGCGATCGCGTCCGCGCCCGCGCCGACCACGTTCCCGGCCACGTGCGGATGCCGGCGTACATACGCGGCAAGACCGGCGTCGTCGTCGGCGAGTCGCCGGCGTATCCGTTCCCCGATGCGCACGCGCACGGCGTCGAGTCGGCCGACGAGCCGACGTACGACGTCCGCTTCAGCAGCGCCGATCTCTGGCCGAGCTCGGCCGACCGGGCGTTCGTCCACGTCGGCGTCTTCCAGAGCTACCTCGAGCGCGTCGACTAGCGAGCCGCATCGCGAGCGCCGGATCGCCGCGTGCCGCGGCGGCGAACCATCGGCCGCGGCCGACGGCGGTGCGCGGCGCGCTTGATGGCGGGCTCGAGGTCGGCCGCATCGTCGACGTCGAGCCACTGCGGCTCGAGGCCGAGAGCACGCGCGCCGCTGAGCAGGACGGGGCTGGCGTCGTGCGGGCCGAGCTCGGCCGCCGCCCTCAGCACGGCGATGCGGGCGAGCCCCGGCCGAGCTTCCTTCAGCACCTCGAGGAACTTCGGGCCGAGTTCGGGAAACGTGACGGTCAGGCCGGTCAGGTTGCCGCCCGGGTGGGCCAGGCTTTGCGCCCAGCCCTGGCCGACCGGGTCGACGAGGCCGATCGCGACGATCGGCACCGTGCTCGTCGCCGTCCGCGCCGCGTGAACGCTCGCCGGTCCGCCGGCGACGATCGCGGCCAGGTTCAGGCGCGCCAGCTCGCCGGCGAGCGTCGCCAGCCACTGCGGCTGGCCGTCGCCATAGCGCGCCTCGATGACGAGGTTGCGGCCCGGGGCGTAGCCGAGGTCGAGCAGCCCTTCGATGAAGCCCGAGCTCGGATCGGGATTGGCCCCGCCCGGTGCGCTGCCGAAGGAAAGCAGGCCGATCCGCGCCGGGCTCCGCCGGCTGGGCGCGGAGCGCGGCCGGCCAGAGCGCCTGCGCGGCGACCAGGGAAGCGAGTTCACGTCGACGGATCACGGCCATGGCCTTTTGCGAGCGCCTGCTCGGCATGCGTCGCCGCCGGTGACGAAGCGATTCTTCGCGCCGCCGGCCGCCAGGGCATCCTCTGACGTGAGGACATCGCACGCCGCGCTCGCGGCGCGCGAGTCGTCTACCGTCGTCGGCTAGAGGCTGCGCCAGATCTCGTCATGGATCGAGCCGGGGATGAACAGGTCGGCGCCCGTCGCGAGCAGCTCCATGTACTTGGCGTCGGTCGTGCTTCGGGTCGCCGCCGCGTCGAACTCGGCGAGGTCCTTGTAGCGGCCGACGAAGCTGATCCGGTTCGGGTTGCCCGCGACCGGGCGAAGGATCTCGATCTCACGGTCGTAGGTGGCCTGCCAGTAGGCGACGATCTTCTGCGCGAAGGCGATCGCACCGGGAGCTTTCCCGGGCGCGATGGCGCCGGTACGGACAAAGGTAATCATCGGGGTCCTCCAGGTTCGTCGAGTGCGAGCGACGATCTCTTTCCGCGGCGGCGGAAGCGAGAGTCTGCGACGACGACGCGGGCGCCGCGGCCCCGGAGTTCCCCGACTGGAATTGCATCCATCCCCGCGCGCCCGGCGCGGCGAGAATCGCCCCCGTGTCAACATTCGCGGTCACCCAGATGCTGCAGCTCTACTACTTCCCCGGCAACGCCAGTCTCATCGTCCACCTGGTGCTCGAGGAGGTCGGCACGCCCTTCGCGCTGAAGTACGTCGATCGCGATCGGGCCGCGCACAAGGCGGCGGACTACCTCGCCCTCAATCCGAACGGGCTGATTCCGGTGCTCGTCGATGACGCCCCGCGCGACGGCGACGGCGCGCCTCTCGTTCTCTACGAGACCGCCGCGATCTGCATGCACCTCGCCGACAGCCATCCCGGCGCCGCGTTGCTGCCTGCCCTCGGCACGCCCGCGCGGGCGCACGCCTACAAGTGGCTGGCCTGGTGCACGAACACATTGCAGGCCGCGCTCGTCCTGTACTTCTATCCCGAGCGATGGGCCGACGACGCCGCCGGTGCGGCGGTCGTCAAGGCCCACGCCGAAATGAAGATCGGCGCGATGCTAGACCAGATCAACGCCGAGCTCGCCCGGCGCGGCGGGCCCTGGTTCCTCGGCGCTTCGTTCAGCATCCTCGATCCGTACGTCTTCGTGCTCTGCCGCTGGACGCGCGGCTTCGCTCGCCCGGCGCGCAGCCTGCCGGAAATCGCGCCGTGGCTCGACCGAATGCTCGCTCGTCCCGCGCTGCAGCGCGCGTTCGCGACGGAGAAGCTGAGCGCGCCGTTCGTGTGACGTTTCGTGTGACCGGCTCGGCTGACGGCTCGTGTGACCGGCGCCTGGGGTCGACGCGGTCTTGGACCCATGGGCACGCGGTCGTCGGAGCGACCGCCGCCGACGACTCAGCGCAGCGCCCGCGCCCACCATTCGCTGAGCGGCGTCGCCGGCCTGGCGCCGGCGCGCGCGGCGAGCAGCGCCCGGCCCGCCGACCGGTCGGCACCGCGCGCCGCGGCGGCGAGGAGCGTCTGCTCGACGACGTCGCGCTGCGCGTGGCTGCCGCCGATCCGTGCCAGTCGGCTGCGCAGCGGCGCGATCGCTGCGACGGCCGCGTCGGCGTTTTCATCGCCGAACGCGAGCAGCCCCGCCATCAAGGCAGCGCCGACGTCGCGCGAGACCGCGCGGTTCCAGCCGCCGTGCCGCTCGGCCTCGTCGCGGCAGAGCACGACCCACTCGCGCGCCCGCGCCATCTCGCCGGCGCCGATCAAGGCCATCGTCGCGTGCGCGTCGTTGAAGACCGAGCGGCCGGCGGCCGTGGCGTCGAGGCGCCAGCCGGCGACGAGCGCGCGCCAGCGATCGCCGACATCGGCGCCGAAGAGGTGCAGGCGCCAGAGCAGCGACGCGGCGTCGACGCGCTGCAGCGTGATCTCGAGCCGGGTCGAGTCGAGGTAGGCGTCGTAGACGCGCAGCGCGCCGGCGAAGTCGAGGCCTTCGAGCGCGAACAGCGCTTCGTGCCAGCCGAGGTGGCCGGCGAAGCCGTTGCGCTCGCCGCGAGGAGCGCCGTCGACGTCGACGTCGGCATCGGCGCGGGCGCGGGCGCGGGCATCGGCGTCGGCGTTCGCGGCGAGAGCGGTTTCGCCGCCGGCGCGTGCATCGTCCGCGCCCCAGTGCCGACGCCACTCGCCCATCCAGCGCGCGCCTTCCTCGTGACGCGCCTGCATCTCCATCACGTGGGCGACGGCGTGAATCGCCCACGGGACGCGCGCCGCGCCGGCGAGGGCGCGCCGGCCGACCGCCTCGGCCTCGGCGTAGCGCGCCGATTCCTCGAGGCCGAAGGCGTGCAGCGCCAGCACGTACGGATGGAGCGGGTCGTCATCCGGCCACGCCGGCAGCGCCGCGGCGACGCGCTGGCGCAGCGACTCGGCATCGCCGCGGTAGAAATCGAACAGGTGTGCCCACTGCAAGGCGAGCGCATCGCGCGGATGGCCGCGCAGCACCTCGCCCCAGGCCGCATTCGCGCCGAGCCAGTCGCCGGCGGCGATGCGGCGCAGCGCCGCGAGGTGGCCGAGCTCGCGCTCGCTCGCGCCCTTCGCGAGCGCGCCGGCGAGGTCGAGCTCGGCGATCGCTTCGGCGCGCAGCCCGGGCTCGGTGAGGCCGAGCAGGAAGCCGGCCTTCATCAGGTGCGGCAGCAGCCACGCGGGGTCGGCGCCGGCCGCTTCGTCGAGGTCGGCGAGCGGCGTTCCGTAGAACGACATCATTCGCCAGAGCGCCTTCTCGCTGGCCGCGAGCGCCGGCGCCGATCCGGTCGAGACCGGGTTGCCGCGCGCGTCGCGCCTGGTCATGGCGCGTGGCCGTCGATCAGCGCGCCGGCGGCTCGGGCCACGGCGCGGGCGCAGGCCGCATCGCTTCCCACGCGTGCGCCACCTGCAGCACGGTGAGGTCGTCGTGGCGGCGGCCGATGATTTGGAGGCCGATCGGCAGCCCCGCTGTCGTCTGCCCGCAATCGATGCTCGCCGCGGGCTGCTCGCTCATGTTGAACGGCAGCGTGAAGGCGATGTGCTCGAACGGCCGCTCCGGATCATGGGTCGGGCTCGGCAGCTCGGCAGCGTACGCGACGATCGGCGACGTCGGCGAGAGCACGACGTCGTGGTTGCGGCAGGCGGCGACGGCGGCGTCGCGCATCGCCGCCATCTGGCCGTAGCCGCGGAAGACGCGCTCGCCCGACAGCGTCGCGCCGCGCCGCGCCCAGGCGACGATGAACGGCAGGATCCGCTCGCGCCGCTCCTCGCGCAGCGCCGAGATGTCGAGCCAGGCGCGCATGCGCCAGAAGTCGTCCATGCCGTCGAGCATCGCCCGGGTCATGAACGGAGCGATGCGATCGACGCGGGCGCCGGCCGCCTCGAAACGCTTCGCCGCCGCCTCGATCGCGGCGCCGACTTCGGCGTCGACCGGCAGGCCGACGCCGGCGTCCATCATCAGGCCGATGCGCAGGCCGGCGACGTCGCGCTCGAGGCGCTGCCAGTCGATCGATTGCGCCGGCAGGCTCATCGCGTCGCGGTCGTCGGGCTGTGCCAGAACGCCCATCATCAGCGCGGCGTCGGCGACGGTGCGCGTCATCGGCCCGGCGACGCGACCGGCATACGGCGGGTCGATCGGGATGCGACCGAGGCTCGGCTTGAGCGTGAAGACGCCGCACCAGCCGGCCGGCAGGCGGACCGAGCCGCCGATGTCGGTGCCGACGTGAAGCGGCCCGTAGCCGGCGGCGACTCCGGCGGCCGCGCCGGAGCTGCTGCCGCCCGGGTTCTTGCCGAGGTCCCACGGGTTGCGGGTCACGCCGTGGAAGCTCGACAGGCCCGACGACAGCATCCCGTAGTCGGGCATCGTCGTCTTGCCGAGGATCACGGCGCCGGCCTCGCGCAGGCGTGCCGCCGGGGGCCCGTCGCGCAACGCCGGAACGAGCTCGGTCGCCGCCGTGCCGAGCGGCACCGGCGTGCCGAGCGTCGCGATGTTCTCCTTGACCATCGCCGGCACGCCTTCGAGCGCGCCGACGTTCTCGCCCGCGCTGGCATGGCGCAGCCAGCGCGCCTCCGAAACCCGCGCCGAGGCGAGCGCCGCTTCGGCGTCGAGCGCGTACGTCGCGTGCAGCTGCGGCTCCCAGACGGCGATGCGGTCGAGCACGGCGCGGGTCACCTCGACCGGCGAGAGCGTTCGCTCGCGATAGCGGCCGATCAGCTCGGTCGCCGGGAGGTCGTGCAGCGCGGTCATGGGGGTGAGCCTGTCATCCTGAACGAAGTGAAGGATCTCGGCGCCGCGACAGTCGAGATCCTTCGCGGCCGCTCAGGATGACAGCAAGGAGCTATTGCCAGCTGAGCGCGGCCAGGTCGTTGGCGAAGATCGGCGAGCTGCTCCACAGGCCCTTCAGCCGCTTGTTGGCGACCGCGAACTGCGGCAGCTGGAACAGGTAGACGGCGACGCTGTCGGTCGCGAGCTGACGCTGGATGTCGCCGAGCAGCTTGAGCCGGCCCTTGGCGTCGGTCGTCGAGTTGTAGGCGGCGAGCAGGTCGCGATACGCCTTCGAGTCGTAGCCGTAGTAGTAGGCCGGGTCGGCGTAGCGGTCGAAGTCGAGCGGCTCGACGTGGCTGATCACGGTAAGGTCGAAGTTGCCCTTGAACGCACCCGAGAGCCACTGCGCCCATTCGACGTTCTCGATCTTGGCGACGACGCCGACCTTGGCGAGCTGCGAGGCGATGATCTCGCCGCTCTTCCTCGCGTAAGGCGGCGGCGGCAGCGTCAGCGTCACGTTGATCGGCGTCTGCACGCCGGCCTCCTTGAGCAGGGCCTTGGCCTTCTCCGGGTTGTACGGGTTGAGGCTCGTCAGGTCGATGTAGCCGGCGTCGCTCGGCACCATGTGGCTGCCGATCGGCGTGCCGAATCCCTCCTGCGCGCCGTCGATGACCGCCTTGCGGTCGATCGCCGCGGCGAGCGCGCGCCGCACGCGAACGTCGTCGAAGGGCTTCTTCTTGTTGTTGATCGTCATGATCGTCTTGCCTTCGGTGCCGCCGGCGACGACCGAGAAGCGCGGATCGTTCTGGAACTGCTTCAGGCTCTCGAGCGCATTGAATCGCGGCATGCCGTCGATGTCGCCGGCGAGCAGCGCTGCCACCTGCGCTGCGGCGTCGTTGATGAAGCGAAACGTCACCTTCTTCATCTGCACCTTGGCCGCGTCGCGGTACTGCTCGTTCTTCACCAGCGTGACCGACGATCCCTTGGCCCACGAGTCGAACTTGTACGGGCCGGTGCCGATCGGCCGGGTCGCCGTCGCCGGCGCGCTCTTCGGATCGACGATGACCGCCGTGTTCTCGCCCATCCGGAACAGGAAGTTGCCGTCGGCGTTGTTGAGGACGACGATCACCGTCTGCGGGTCGGGCGTGTCGATCCGGCTGATGTTGTCGAACACCGACTTCTTCGCCTTGTTGGTCGAGCCCGGCGCCTTGGCGCGCTCGAAGCTGAACTTGACGTCGCTCGCGTCGAACGCCTCGCCGTCGTGGAACTTCACGCCCTTCTTTAGCTTGAAGGTGTAGACCTTGCCGTCGGGGTCGGTCGACCAGCTGTCGGCGAGAAGCGGCGAGATCTTGCCGTCCATGTTGATCTTGGTCAGGCCCTCGAGGACGCTCAGGTGGACGACCTCGCCGATCGCCGCCGCCGGCGCCACCGTCGGATCGAGGCCCGGCGCCGGCTCGAGCGTCATCGCCAGGACGACGCTGTCCTTCCTCGTCTGCGCTGCCGCGGGCGGCGGCAGCGCGACGGCGAGCGCTGCCGCGCCAAGCGCGACGGCGCGGGCGCAGAGGGAGAGGAGCGAACGGGGCGAGGTCATCGGTGACTCCTTGGGGCGGGTGTCGTCACTTTACGGGAACGATTGGCGGAGGCGTTCGCCTTGGCGTGGTGCTGCGCCCGGCTCGCCTCGGCCGGCCGCGCCGGCTCCGCCGCGTCGGCGACCTCGCAGCGACCGTACGCCGCCGACGATCGCGCCCGCTGCAGCATCGCTTGCACGGAAGGGCGCAGGCGTTCGCCGTAAGTCGCCTCGGCGCGGATGGCGGCGTCGCACTGGCGTTGCAGATCGCTCGTCAGCGCCATCGATGCGAACCAGGCGTTGCGCGCGTCGGCGTCGCGGCCGGCGAGCGCGCTGGCGACGGCGAGCGTCGTCCAGTCCTCGATCCGCCCGCTCGGGAAGCGCGGGTCGTTCAGGGTCAGCGCATGGAGCGCGAGCTGGCGCGCCGCCTCGGCCTGCGGCGGGCGCTCCTTCAGGTGCAGGAAGGCGAGGTTGCCGACGACTTCGGAATCGAGCGGGTTGGCGGCGAACGCCCGCTTCTGCAGGCGGACGGCGTCGCTGGCGTCGTCGCTGCGGCCATAGGCGACCAGCGCCGCGTCGTTCAAGGTCCGCGCGTCCTGCTCGCGAACGGGGGTCGCGAGCTCGGGCCGGGCGCGCGCCGAGCGAACCGATTCGGCGGCGGCGCGGACCGTTCCCCGGCGCCGGAACTCGCGCGCTTCGGCCGCCGTCTTCAGCACGCGCGCGAGATCGCGGCCCGCCGTCTCGGCGACGCGCGGCATGCACTTGCTCATCAGCTCGCTCGCGATCGCGTCGAGATCAGCGCCGCCGGCGATGGCCACGGTGCCGGGCGCGGGCGGCGCGCTGGCCGCGGCGGCGGCGGGCGACGACAGCGCGGCGTTCGAGCCGGTGCCGACCGGAGCCGCCGGATCGCTCGCCGCCCGGTTCGACGCCGACGACCCGGTGCTGCGGCGGTCGGCGCTCGGCGCCGGAACGACTTGCGTGGGAAAGGTTTCGCCCGGTTGCAGCGGCGACCGCGGATCGTCGAAGCGCGGCGTGCGGTCGTCCGTGAACCACCATGCCGCGGCCACGGCCGCCAGGGCCAGGCCGGCCAAGGCGGCCCGTTTGCCGGCGCGGCCCGGAGCACGCGCTGGCCGCGCCTGCGCTCCTGGCAGCCCATCCTCGGACGTCGCGGCGGCGGCTTTCGCCTGCGCCTCGGCCGCCGCCCGCAGGCGGGCCTGCTCGAGCGCCAGCGCCTGCGCGTAGGCCGTGCTGGGGCCTGTCCGCGATGCAGTCGCTGGCGCCCTGCCGGCGCCGGCCCGCGCGCCTGCCCTCGATGCGGCCGCAGGCGCTGCTGCCGCCGTTGCTGCCGTCGCCGCAGGGGGCGCGGCGGGCGGCGCCGCTGACGCGGCCGCCGCGCCGACGCCGACGCCGACGTCGACGTCGACGTCGACGCCGGCACCCGAGCTCGCGCTCGGCGCCGGTCGATTGGCCGACGGCGTGCCGGCCGCGTCATCCCACGGCGCCGGCCCCGACGTCGCTGCCGCGGCTTCTGCACCCGTGGCCCCTTCCGGCAAGGGCGACAGCCCCGGACCGGCATCGCTGCTGGCGTCGCGCCGCGCCCCCGGCCGGCGCTTGGGCACTTCGGCGAGACGAGTCGCCGGCGTCGGCTCGATTCCGAGCGGATTCGTCCGCTCCGGATCGAAGCTGCGGCCGGCCTGGATCGATGCCATCAGCGCGGGCTCGCGCAGGCGAAGCGCGGCGAGTCCGATCAGCGCCCGGTGCGGCCACTGCGCGGGGATGGGGTCGTTGTGGACGTCGAGGAGCTGGCGAACGAACGCCCCCGCCAGGGCGTGTCGCTCCTCGGTCCAGTCGGCGCCGACGACGGTGGGCGACTCGGGCAGGTAGCGCCACAGCATCGCGGCGAGGCTGAAGAGGTCGCAGCGCCAGTCGAGCGCCAGGGTCGGAGAAAGGTTGCCGCGCCGGCCCTCCTCGAGGGCGTGGAGAAGGCGCGGCGACTGGTATTCGTAGCCTGGCTGGCGCAGCAGCGGCAGCGGCTCGATCAGGTCGACTTCGGGGAGGAGCGAGAACGCGACGTCGATCAGGGCGAGGCCGCGAAAGCGCGGCACGAGCGGCTGGCCCTGCACCGGCCGTCCGGCTCCCGCCGGCGCCCACGGCACGCAGACGTTGTCGGGCTTGAAGTCGAGGTGGACGAAGCCGAGCGAGTGCAAGGCGTCGAGCGCGACCAGGCATTGCTTCGCCAGCGACCACCAGTGGGCGCAATCCTCGAACACGCTGCGCAGCGCGACGTCGCCGCGGCGCAGCGGCACGGCGCTCGCCCACTGGTCGATCGTCGCGCCGGCGTCGCGCGTCTGCAGCGCGTCGGGACCGCTCTCGTCCGCAGGGAGGAAGTCGAGCGCCTTCGCGACCGGCGCGCCGGCGTGGCGGCCGAGCCGCTCGAGGATGCGCCACTCGCGCTCGGTCCAGCGCCGGAAGTCGCCAGAGGCGCCGGCGAGGAAGCGCTTGGTGTAGCGGCGCTCCTCCCCCGAGCGGGCGCGCTCGCGGAAGACCTCGACGTGCGGGCCCGTCGCCACCCGCAGGCGGCCCTGGCCGAATACCCGATCGATGTCCTCTGGGGTCATCCCCGTCCCTGTCCGTCGCGTCGCCGTCGCTTCGATCGAGGCTCGATGCGACCGATGGGCCGGTCGCAGCGCCCGCGCCGAGGATACGACGTGCGTGCGGCAGCCTGCGCGGCGAGGGCTTCGGACGCGCCGGTTTTACGCGCGCGCCGGCGTCAGGCGGGCGCCGGCGCCAATTGCGCCGGCGTCGCCGCGCCGACGCCGAGCGCGGCCAGGCTGGCGACGAGGGCGGCGTCGAGCGGCGTCGTCGCCAGCGCCGGGCAGCGCGCCGCGAGCCGGCTGCCGTCGAGGGCGTGCGGCATGCGCCAGAGATACGACATCGTCGCCAGCTCGCGCCAGAGCGGCACCACGATGCCGGCGATCCGGATCAGCCGCCACGGCATCGTGCCGTGGCGCCAGCCGCGCGCCGGCGCGATGCCGAGCGCGGCCGCGGCGCGCTCGATCGCGGCGAGGAACTCGAGGCCGGTCACCGAATGGCCGGCGAAGGCGAAGCGCTCGAACGGCGCGAGCCCGGGCAGCGAGGCGACGGCGACGAAGGCGCGCGCGAGGTCGGGCAGGTAGGCCCAGGCGTGGACGAGGTCGCGGTCGCCGGGATAGTTGAGCCGGCCCTTGGCGATCGCCTTGACGACAACCTGGTCGAGCCAACTGCCTTCGCCCGCGCCGAAGAAATCGCCGGCGGTGATGACGGTCGCGCCGAGCTGCCCGGCGGCGGCGCGGCGCGCGAGCTCGCTTTCCATCTCGGCGCGGATCCGCCCCTTGGCGGTCGTCGGCAGCTGCGGCGTCGTCTCGTCGATCCGGGCCGGCATCGCCGCGCCGTGGTTGTAGACGTTGCCCGGCAGCATGAAGCGCGCGCCGAGGCGCTCGGACAAGTCCATGCCGGCGCGGGCCGCCGGCAACGCCTCGTCCCAGCGCGTGTAGAGCGGGTTGACGCCGTGGACGACGACGCTCGGCCGCACGCCGGGCTCCGCGACGAGCGCGTCGGCGAGCGACGTGAGCGGCGCGCGAACCAGCGTCGCGTCGGCCGGCATGCCGGCGGCGGCGTCGCGGCGCACCTGCGCGACGACGTGCCAGCCGGCGGCGGCGAATGCCTGCGCGGCGGCGAGGCCGAAGCGGCCGTTGGCACCGAGGACGAGGACGGTGCGGGCGGGGTCGAAGCGGGATGAAGGGGTCATGACGCTCTCCCGGAACTCGAAAGCGGCGGATTGCCGACGACTACGAGTGTGGTCGCTCGCGACGCCGATTGCCATGCCGATATCGGCATGAAAGCCATACACTTTCGTATGAGTTACGAGACCGCCGCCGACTTCGACTGGGGCCTCGTTCGCAGCTTCCTCGCCGTCCTCGACGCCGGCAGCGTCACCGCCGCGGCGCGCGCGAGCAGCGCGCGCCAGCCGACGCTCAGCCGCCATGTCGCCGAGCTCGAGGCCCAGCTCGGCGCGCCGCTGTTCGAGCGCACCGGCCGCGGCGTCGCGCCGACCCGCGCCGCCCTCGCCGTCGCCGCCGCGGCGCGGCGGATGGAGGACGGCGCGCTCGGCGTCGCCCGCGCGCTCGCGACGGCAAGGTCGGCGACGCGCGGCGTCGTCCGGGTGACAACGAGCGAGGTCGCGGCGACGTGGCTGCTGCCGGCGCTGCTCGCTCGCTTCCAGCGCCTCCACGCCGAGATCGAGATCGAGCTTGTCGCCTCGAACGAGCTCGCCAACCTGCTCCGCCGCGAGGCCGACATCGCGGTGCGGATGGTGCGGCCGGCGCAGCAGTCGCTGGTCGCGAGGAAGCTCGGCGACGTCGCCATCGTCGCCGCGGCACACAAGAGCTATCTCGCCGCGGCGCCGCCGCTGCGAAAGGCCGACGACCTGCGCGCCCACCGGCTGATCGGCTACGACCGCGACGACACCATCGTTCGCGCCGCGGCGCGGATGGGCCTGGTGTTGTCGCCCGGCGACTTCGCGCTGCGCACCGACGACCAGGTCGTCTACGGCCGGCTCGTCGCCGAAGGCTGCGGCATCGGCTTCGTCGCCCGCTACAACCTGCGCCACTGGCCCGGCGTCGTCGCCGTCCTGCCGGAGCTCGCCATCGGCGCGCTGCCGTGCTGGCTCGCCGTGCATCGCGAGATCCGCTCGAACCCGCTCGTTCGCACGGTCTTCGACTTCCTCGCCGCGGAGATCGCTCCGGTGCTGCGTGGCTGACGCCTCACGCGCAAGCGCCCGACGCGGATCGGTGAACGGGTCGTCAAGCGGCGGCGATCGCGGCGAGATTCGGCCGCGCGATCGGCCGGACGCTCTCGTACGCACGCGCCGCACGAAGGACGAGCGCGTCGCCGAACATCGGGCCGACGAACTGCAGGCCGATCGGCAGCCCGGCGCGGGTCAGCCCGCACGGGATCGTGCACGCCGGCTGCTGCGTCAGGTTGAACGGGTAGGTGAACGGTGTCCAGCCGAGCATCGCCGCCGGGTTCATCGGCGAATGGCCGGCGGGTTTGGCCTCGAACGCGGGAACGGCGACCGCGGGCGTGACGAGCAGATCCCAGCGCGTCATGAACTGGCGCAGATGCGCGCCTAGCGCGCCGCGGCGGATCGTCAGCCGCTGGACGTCGAGTGCGCTGTATGCCGCGCCCAGTTCGGCCTCGGCGCGGAAGTCGGGATCGACGACGGCGCGCTGCGCCTCGGTCAGGCCGCTCCAGATCGTGAACGCGCCGACGAACCAGAGCCCGGTCGTGATCTCGAGCGGATCGTCGATGCCGGGGTCGACCGCTTCGACGTGCGCGCCGAGCGCTTGCAGTTGCGCGACGGCGGCGGCGACTGCAGCGGCGACTTCCGCATCGACCTTGGCGTAGCCGAGCGTCGGCGAGAAGGCGATTCGCAGGCCCCGGATGCCGTCGTCGAGGCCGATGGTGTAGTCGCTCGAGTCGTACGGCAGCGACGTCCAGTCGCGCGCGTCGGGGCGCTTGAGCACATTCATCATCAGCGCCGCGTCGGCGACGCTCATCGCGTGCGGTCCGAGGTGGGCGACCGTCCCCATCGGCGAGAGCGGATGCGCGGGGACGCGGCCGAAGCTCGGCTTCAGGCCGAAGTTGCCGCAGAACGCGGCCGGGATGCGGACGCTGCCGGCGCCGTCGGTGCCGACCGAAAGCGGGCCCATGCCGGCGGCGACCGCGGCAGCGGTGCCGCCCGACGATCCGCCCGGCGTCTTCGCCGGATCCCACGGGTTGCGCGTGATACCCGTGAGCGGCGAGTTGGTCTCGCCCTTGCAGCCGAACTCGGGAGTCGCTGTCTTGCCGACGATCACCGCGCCGGCCTCGCGCAACCGCGCGGTCGCCGGCGCGTCGACGTCCCACGGCCCGGCCGGATCGATGGTGCGCGAGCCGCGCAGCGTCGGCCAGCCGGCGGCGAGGATGAGGTCCTTGATCGATAGCGGCACGCCGTCGAACTCGCCGCATGGCATGTTGCGTTGCCAGCGCGCCTCGCTCGCGCGCGCCGCGGCGAGCGCGTCGTCGGGCGCGAGGTGGCAGAACGCGTTCAGCAGGGGATTGAAGCGCTCGATGCGAGCGAGGACGGCGCGAGTCGCCTCGACCGGCGAGGCGGCGCCGGCGCGGTAGAGGGCGAGCAGGGTCAGCGCGCTGCAGTCGGCGAGGTCGGTGGCGTGCGCCATGGCGTCTCCTGATTCAGGGGTGGCGGCGACCAGGCCGCGAACGTGGCGCCGCGCTGCGCGCCGGGGCGCAGCGTGCAGCATGTGATCCACTCCGGCTGCCCGTGACTACGATAGCGCGGAAGCCCTCTTGCCACTCCACTTCGTCGCCACGATGAACACGCTGCCCTCCCGCCGATCCTTCCTCGCCGCCGGCGGCGCCTCGCTGCTTCTTTCCGGCGCCGGCTGCGCGACGCGACCTCAGGAACCGTCGGTCGCCGCGGCCGTGCTCGCGCCGACCGGCAGGCTGCGCGCGTCGATCAACCTCGGCAACCCGGTCCTCGCGCGCCGCGACGCGGCGGCCGGCGCCGCCGGGGTCTCGGTCGACCTCGCGCGCGCGCTCGGCGCCCAGCTCGGCGTTCCGGTCGATCTCGTCGTCGTCGACGGCGCGGCGCGTTCGGTCGAGATGGTTAGGAGCGGCGCCGCCGACATCGGCTTCTTCGCGATCGATCCGGTGCGCGGCGAAGGCATCCGCTTCACCGCGCCGTACGTGCTGATCGAAGGCGCGTACCTCGTCCGCAACGATTCGCCGCTGCGCGACAACGGCGAGGTTGACCGGCCCGGGACGCGAATCGTCGTCGCCCGCGGCAGCGCCTACGATCTCTACCTCGGGCGCACGGTCAGGTCGGCCGAGCTCGTCTACGCGCAGACATCGCCCAACGTCGTCGACGAGTTCCTCGCCCGGCGCGCCGACGTGGCGGCGGGAGTCAAGCAGCAGCTCGAAGCGGACGCGGCGCGAGTCGGCGGCGTTCGCCTGCTCCCCGGCCGCTTCATGGTGATCGAGCAGGCGATGGGAATCCCGGCCGCGCGCGGCGAGGTCGCGCAGGAAGTGCTCGCGACATTCGTCGAGCTCGCCAAGGCGAGCGGCTTCGTCGCCGCCGCGCTGGCCCGGCACGGCATCCAGGGCGCCGTCGTCGCGCCGGCGGCGTCGCTCTGATCGCGAGAAAATGCCCTGCCTCGGCGTGGCCTGAAAGCTCGGCGCAGGCTTGAAATCGGACGCGCCGGTCAGATCTGAGCCGTTCGAGCGCACGCTCGCTTTCTCCCCGTCGCGGCCGGATCGGTTCGCGCCTCGCCTTTCATTCCTGCCCGTGCCGCTGCAAGATTTCCATCCCGCCGTCGCCGCCTGGTTCGCCCGGACGTTCGCCGCGCCGACCGAGGCGCAGGTCGCCGCCTGGCCGGCGATCCGCGCCGGCCGGCACACGCTCGTCGCCGCGCCGACCGGGTCCGGGAAGACGCTGACCGCGTTCCTGGCGGCGCTCGACGGCCTCGTTCGCGACGGCCTCGCGCCGGGCGGCCTCGCCGACCGGACGACGGTCGTCTACGTCTCGCCGCTGAAGGCGCTCTCGAACGACATCCGCGCCAACCTCGAGGCGCCACTCGCCGGCATCCGCGCCGAGCTGAAGTCGCTCGGCCTCGCCGACGTCGAGATCCGCACCGCCGTTCGCACCGGCGACACGCCGGCCGGCGAGCGGCGCCAGAGCCTCAAGAAGCCGCCGCACGTCCTGGTGACGACGCCCGAGTCGCTCTACGTCCTGCTCGGCTCGGTCTCGGGACGTTCGATGCTCGCGAACGTGCGCACGGTGATCGTCGACGAGATCCATGCCGTCGCCGCGAGCAAGCGCGGCAGCCACCTCGCGCTCTCGCTCGAGCGGCTGCAGTCGATCGTCGAGAGGCCGCTGGTTCGCGTCGGCCTGTCGGCGACGCAGAAGCCGATCGACGAGGTCGCTCGCTTCCTCGTCGGCGCCGCCGCCGTGACCGATGGTCGAGCCGATTGCGAGATCGTCGACATCGGCTACGCCAAGGAGCGCGACCTCGCCCTCGAGCTGCCGCCGACGCCGCTCTCGGCGGTGATGTCGAACGACCAGTGGGAGCAGGTCTATGGCCGCGTCGCCGAGCTCGCGCTCGTGCACCGGACGACGCTGGTCTTCGTCAACACGCGGCGGATGGCCGAGCGCGCCGCGCGCCACCTCGGCGATCGCCTCGGCAAGGACGCCGTCGCCGCGCATCACGGCAGCCTTGCCAAGGAGACTCGGCTCGACGCCGAGCAGCGGTTGAAGCGCGGCGAGCTGAAGGTGCTCGTCGCGACGGCGTCGCTCGAACTCGGCCTCGACATCGGCGACGTCGACCTCGTCTGCCAGCTCGCCTCGCCGCGCTCGATCGCGACCTTCCTGCAGCGCGCCGGTCGCTCCGGCCATGCGGTCGGCGGCGTGCCGAAGGCGCGCCTGTTCCCGCAGTCGCGCGATGAGCTGGTCGAGTGCGCGGCGCTGCTCGACGCGGTCCGGCGCGGCGAGCTCGACGCCCTCTCCATCGTGCCGGCGCCGCTCGACGTCCTCGCCCAGCAGATCGTCGCCGAGACCGCGTGCCGCGAGTGGAACGAGGACGACCTCTTCGCGCTCGTCTGTCGCGCGTGGCCGTACGCAGGGCTGGCGCGCGCCGACTTCGACGCCGTCGTCCGCATGCTCGCCGACGGCTTCACGACGCGCCACGGCCAGCGCGCCAGCTACGTCCATCGCGACGCCGTCCACCACGTCCTGCGCGAGCGGAAGGGCGCGCGCCTCGCCGCGCTGACCTCGGGCGGGACGATCCCCGAAAGCGGCGACTACACCGTCGTCCTCGAGCCGCAGGCCGCCAACGTCGGCACCGTCAACGAGGACTTCGCCGTCGAGAGCATCGCCGGCGACGTCTTCCAGCTCGGCAACACGAGCTATCGGATCCTGCGCGTCGAGCCGGGCCGGGTCCGCGTCGAGGACGCGCACGGCGCCGCGCCGAGCATTCCGTTCTGGCTCGGCGAGGCGCCGGGGCGCAGCGACGAGCTGTCGTTCGCGGTGTCGCGCCTGCGCGCCGACGTCGCCGCGCGGATCGCCCGCGACGGTCGCGAGGCGGCGACCGTCGCGCTGACGACGACGATCGGCGTCGACGACGAAGCGGCGCGCCAGATCGTCGATCACCTCGCTCGCTCGCTCGCTGTCCTCGGCGCGCTGCCGACGCAGGAGCGGATCGTCATCGAGCGCTTCTTCGACGCCTCGGGCGGGATGCAGCTCGTCGTCCATTCGCCGTTCGGCAGCCGCGTCAATCGCGCCTGGGGCCTGGCCTTGCGCAAGCGCTTCTGCCGTCGCTTCAACTTCGAGATCCAGGCGGCGGCGACCGAGGACGCGATCGTCCTCTCGCTCTCGACCCATCACAGCTTTCCGCTCGACGAGGTCGCGCGCTACCTGAATTCGGCGAGCGCGCTCGACGTCCTCGTCCAGGCGCTTCTCGACGCGCCGTTGTTCGCCGTCCGCTGGCGCTGGAACGCGACGACGGCGCTGGCGCTGCCGCGCTTCACCGGCGGCAGGAAGGTCGCGCCGCAGCTGCAGCGGATGAAGTCGGAGGACCTGCTCGCGTCGGTCTTCCCGGATCAGGTCGCGTGCGCCGAGAACCTCGCCGGCGAGCGCGAGGTGCCCGAGCATCCGCTGGTCGCGCAGACGCTGCGCGACTGCCTCGACGACGCGATGGACGCGACCGGCTGGCTCGCGTTGCTGCGCCGGATCGAGTCCGGCGCCGTCGGGTTGATCGCGCGCGACGTGCCGGCGCCGTCGCCGCTCGCCGCCGAGGCGCTGAACGCGCGCCCCTACGCGTTCCTCGACGACGCGCCGATCGAGGAGCGCAGGACGCAGGCCGTGCAGAACCGCCGCTACGGCGATCCGGGCAGCGGCGACGACCTCGGCCAGCTCGACGCCGACGCGATCGCGAGCGTCCGCGACGAGGCGTGGCCGCGCGCGACGAACGGCGACGAGATGCACGAGGCGCTCACCGCGCTCGGCGTCGTCGGCGACGGCGAGGCGAGCGACAACGCGGGCTGGGCGGGCTGGCTCGGCGAGCTGGCTCGCGCCGGTCGAGCGACCCGGCTTCGCCTGCGCGACGACGCGAGCGTCGCCGAGCCCGGCCGGTGGGTCGACGCCACCCGTGACGCGGAGCCCGCAAGGTCGCTCGGCGACGCCGCCGGCGCCGCGCCCGGCCTGTGGGTCGCCGCCGAGCGGCTCGCCCAGGTTCGCGACCTCTATCCCGGCGCGGTCGCCGAGCCCGCGATCGACGCGCCGGCCGAATACGCCGAGGGCTTCGCGTCGCGCGACGAGGCGTTGCGCGAGCTGCTGCGGGCGCGCCTCGGCGGGCTCGGCCCGACCCGCGCCTCAGACCTCGCGACCTCGCTCGTCCTGCCGCGTCGCGACGTCGAGAACGCGCTCGTCGCGCTGCAGTCGGAAGGCTTCGTGCTGCAAGGTCGCTTCACGCCGACGTTGCCCGCCGGCGCCGAAGTCGAGTGGTGCGAGCGCCACCTGCTGGCGCGAATCCATCGCTACACGCTGAAGCGCCTGCGCCGGGAGATCGAGCCGGTCGAGCCGCGCGACTTCGCCCGCTTCCTGTTCGAGTGGCAGCGCGTCGGTCCGGCGAGCCGCGTCAGCGGGCCCGACGCGCTCGCCGGCGTGCTCGGCCAGCTCGAGGGCTTCGAGGCGCCGGCGGCGGCGTGGGAGGCCGAGATCCTGGCGGCGCGCGTGAGCGACTATTCGAGCGCCTGGCTCGACGAGCTGTGCACGGCGGGTCGAACCTTGTGGACGCGACTGCGCCCGGTCGGCGAAGGCGGCAAGAGCGCGGGCGCGTCGCTGCGTTCGACGCCGGTGCTGCTGCTGCCGCGCCGCGCCGCGCCGGTCTGGTCGCGGCTCGCGGGCACGCGCGGCGACGATGCCGACCTCGGCTCGCGCGCCCGCCTCGTCGCCGCGCATCTCGCAACGCACGGGGCGTCGTTCTTCGACGAGATCGCCGACGCGGTGCGCCTGCTGCCGGCCGAGCTCGAGGACGCTCTCGCCGAGCTCGTCGTTCGCGGTCGCGTCAACTGCGACAGCTTCGCCGGCTTGCGCGCGCTGCTCGTCCCGGCCGCGAGGCGCGCTTCGACCGCGGCGCGGCGGCGCCGCGGCGGCAGCCGTCTCGGCGTCGCCGATGCCGGCCGCTGGTCGCCGATCCGGAGCGCGTCGTCCCCGGCCGACGAGCCCTCGCGCCACGCCGTCGCGATGTCGCGCGGACCTGCCGCGGCCGCGCACAAGGCCGACGCCGAGGTGATCGAGCACGTCGCCCGTGTCGTGCTGCGCCGCTACGGCGTCGTCTGCTGGCGCCTGCTCGAGCGCGAGGCGGCGTGGCTGCCGCCCTGGCGCGACCTCGTTCGCGTCTATCGCCGCCTCGAGGTGCGCGGCGAGATTCGCGGCGGCCGCTTCATCGCCGGCCTCACCGGCGAGCAATTCGCGCTGCCCGAAGCGATCGCGCAGATGCGCGAGGTGCGGCGCCGGCCGGCCGGCGACGCGCTGGTGTGCCTTGGCGCGAGCGATCCGGCCAATCTCCTCGGCACGGTCGTCCCCGGCGCCAAGGTCGCCCGCGTCGCCGGCGCGCGCGTGCTGTTCCGCGACGGCGTGCCGATCGCGACGAGCGTCGGCGGCATCTTCGAAATGCTCGTTCCTGGCGACGACCGCGTCGCCCGTGACGCGCTGCGCCACGGCCCGGCGTGGCGCGCCCTGATCGGCGACGCGGACACGGCGATCGCCTGAACGGGCGCGGCGACCGGCGCTGTCCGGCGTGCGGGCGTCGACGCCTGAATCTTGGCCGCCGGGGCCGAAGGTGGTAAACCCTCCGGGCGTTCGGCAATGCAGAGGAGACCGTCATGTCGATTCCAGACCTCGCGCGCGTCGCGCGATTTGCCTGCACCGCTCTGCTCGCCGCAGCGTGCGCGTCGCTCGCGGCCGCCCCCGTCCATCCGATGGATCCGCTCGGCGCCGATGAGATCCTCGAAGCCGCCAACATCCTCCTGCGCGGCGGCGCCGCGCGGCCGGGCGCGATCTTCCAGAGCATCGAGCTGCGCGAGCCGTCGAAGGTCGAGGTGCTCGCCTACCGGCGCGGCAACGCCTTGCCGCGCAGCGCCACCGTCTTCTTCCGCCAGAACAAGAAGAGCTACAAGACGACCGTCAACCTGAGCGCGCTGACGTTCACGCCGCCGGTGCTGATCCCGATCAGCGAAGGCCAGCTCGGCCTGACGATCACCGAGGTGAGCGACTTCTTGTTCGTCTTCCAGGACCCGGGGTTCCTGAACGCGCTCGCGCTGCGCGGAATCCGCACGCCCCAGCAGCTGCAGAAGGTCTTCGTCACGCCGCTGACGCCGGGCTCGTTCGGCCTGCCCGAGGAATCGCGGCGCATCGTCAAGGCGCAGATGTACTACACCGAAGGCGGCGTCATCAACCTCTATTCGCGGCCGATCGAAGGGCTGCAGGCGATCATCGACCTCGACGAGCGCCGCATCATCAAGCTGATCGACACCGGCGTCGTTCCGATCCCTGCGGAAGCGCACAACTTCGACGAAGCGAGCATCGGCGCGCGCTACGGACTTCGGCCCGAGCTGAAGCCGATTCGCATCAGCCAGCCGCTGGGACCGAACTTCCGCTTCGACGGCAACTTCATCGAGTGGCAGAAGTGGCGCTTCCACGCGCGCTTCGAGCGCCGCTCGGGCCCGGTGGTCTCGCTGGTCAGCTACGCGGGTCGGCAGGTGATGTACCAGGGCTCGCTCGCCGAGATCTTCGTTCCCTACCAGGATCCGAGCACCAACTGGTTCTACCGGACCTACATGGACGCCGGCGAGTTCGGCTTCGGCCTGCTCGCGTCGCCGCTCGCTCCGGGGCTCGACGTCCCCGAGAACGCGGTCCTGCTCGACGGCCTCGTTGCCGCGGCGATCCCGGATCCGTCGGTGCCGGTCGTGCCGTTGTCGCTGTCGCGGGTGATGGGTGTCTTCGAGCGGCTGACGGGAAGCCCGGCGTGGCGCCACTTCGAGCAGTTCTCGAACGGCGCGTACGAGGGCCGCGCCGAGGTCGAACTGGTCGTTCGCAGCATCGCCCAGGTCGGCAACTACGACTACCTGATCGACTGGATCTTCACCCAGAGCGGCGCCATGCGGGTCGAGGTCGGCCTGACCGGGATCGATGCGCCGAAGGCGGTCGGGCGCAACTTCGCGCGCGACGAGCCGCGAACGAGCACGCTCGTCGCGCCCGAGCTGGCGGCGCCGTTCCACAGCCACCACTTCAGCTTCCGGCTCGACCTCGACATCGATGGCCAGGCCAACTCGTTCGTCGTCGGCAAGCTGCGCGAGCGGCCGGCGCCGGGACCGCGGCGCAGCATCTGGACGCTCAGCGAGGAGACGCTGGCGAGCGAGAGCGAGGGCCAGCTCGACGAAGGCAACACGCAATGGAAGGTCGTCAATCCGAATCGTCGCAACTCGCTCGGCGAGGCGGTCGGCTACGTCCTCGAGTCGCACGGCAACGTCGAGCCGCTGCTCGACAAGGCAGACTATCGCCGCGCCGGCTTCATCGGCCACAACCTCTGGGTCACCGCCCACGATCCCGACGAGCGCTACGCCGCCGGCGACACGCCGAACCAGAACCCGGGCGCGCCGGGGCTGCCGCAGTACGTTCGCGACAACCAGAGCCTCGTCAATCGCGACATCGTTCTCTGGCTGACGGTCGGCTTTCACCATGTCACGCAGGCCGAGGACTGGCCGGTGCTCTCGCGCGAGCATCTCTCGTTCGAGCTCAAGCCCGCGAACTTCTTCGACCGCAATCCGGCGGTCGACCTGCGCCGGGCGCCGTTCGAGGTGATCTCGCGCTGAGCTAGCGTCGGATGAGGCGCGGATCGAAGCGGTCGCGCAGGCCGTCGCCGAGCAGGTTGAGGCCGAGCACGGTGAGCGCGATCGCGACGCCGGGATAGACCGCGAGCTGCGGCGCCTGGAACAGCTGCTGCTGCGCCTCGTTGAGCATGCGCCCCCACGACGGCGTCGGCGGCTGCGTGCCGAGGCCGAGATAGCTGAGCGCCGCCTCGGCGAGGATCGCGAGCGCGAACTGGATCGTCGCCTGGACGATCAGGATCGCGGCGATGTTGGGAAGGACGTGCTCGAACGTGATCCGCCATTCGCCCTTGCCGAGCGCGCGCGCGGCGGTCACGAACTCGCGCGAGCGGACGACGAGCGCGCTCGCCCGCGCGATCCGCGCGAACACCGGCACGTTGAAGATGCCGATCGCGACGATCGACGTCACCAGCCCCGGGCCGTAGATGGCGGTCAGCAGGATCGCCGAGAGCAGCGCCGGAAACGCGAACGTGAAGTCGGCCAGGCGCATGACGACCTCCTCGACCCAGCCGCGCCGGACCGCGGCGAGCAGGCCGAGCGCGATGCCGAAGGCCATGCCGATGCCGACCGCGATCACGCCGACGGCGATCGAGACCCGGCTGCCGACGATGAGGAGCGAGACGATGTCGCGGCCGAGGCTGTCGGTGCCGAGCCAGTGCGACGCGCTCGGCGCCTGCAGCTTGTGCGGGATGTCGAGCTCGGTCGCCGGGTGCGGCGTCCAGACGTACGAGAGCAGCGCCAAGCCGACGACCGCGGCGACGATCGTCGCGCCGACGCACAGGCCGGCGCGGTGCCAGCCCCGCCGCGGCGCGACGTCCGGGCTCGCCGCAGGAGCCGCGGCGCTCACGTCGTTCGCGCCCGCGCGCGCAGGCGCGGGTCGATGACGACGTAGAGCACGTCGACCGCGAAGTTGATGACGACGACCGTCGCCGCGAGCAGCATGACGACGTTGCGGACGACCAGCAGGTCGCGGTTGGCGATCGCCTGGAAGACGAGGCGGCCGAGGCCCGGCAACGCGAATACCTGCTCGATCACGACGGTTCCGGTGAGCAGGTTGGCGAACTGCAGGCCCATGACGGTGAGCACCGGCACCATCGCGTTGCGGAGCACGTGGCCCCAGAGCACGCCGCGCGGCGACTGTCCCTTGGCGCGGGCGGTGCGGATGAAGTCCTCGCGCAGCACGTCGAGCACCGCCGAACGGACGATGCGGGCGAGGATCGCCGCCTGGACGACGGCGAGCGCGACCGCCGGCAGGACGAGCGCGCGCAGCGCCGGCCCGGTGCCGCCGCCGTCGGCCTCGCTCCAGCCGGGAAAGCCGCCGGCCGAGAACCAGCGCAGCTTCACCGAGAACAGCCAGATGAGGAGGATCGCGAACCAGAAGTTCGGCAAGGCGATGCCGACCTGGCTGACGCTCATCACGCCGACATCGCCTGCGCGGCCGTGCTGCGACGCGGCGAAGAGGCCGAGCGAGAACGCGAGCGCCGTCGTCAGCGCCATCGCCATCAGCGCCAGCGGCACGGTGACGACGAGCCGCTCGCCGACGAGCTGCGCGATCGGCGTGTCGTAGGCGATGCTGGTGCCCAGCTCGCCAGTCGCGAGGCCTTTCATCCAGTCGCCGTAGCGGACCAGCGCCGGCCGGTCGAGGCCGAGCCGGGCCGAGAGCGCGGCGACCGATTCCGGTGTCGCGCTCTCGCCGAGCATGACCTCGGCAGCGTTGCCGGGCAGGACGTCGAGGACGGTGAAGACGACGACCGACGCCGCGAGCAGGGTCAGCAGCAGGCTCGCGAAGCGCTTGAAGAGAAAGAAGCTGATGGCGGTGCTCGGCGCGCGCCCAAGGCGAGGTTCTTATGATGGCGCAAAGCCGCCGCCGCGGCCCCGGAGCGCGTGCCATGCCTGCCTCGACCTTCCCGATTCCGTTCCCGGCCGACCGCCTTCTCGTCGGCGGCGAGTGGCGCGCCGCCGCCGCGGGCTCGACGATCGCGCTCGAGGATCCTTCCGACGGCAGCGAGCTGGCGCGAATCGGCCGCGGCGGCGCCGCCGACATCGATGCCGCGGTCGCCGCGGCGCGCGCCGCGCTCGACGATGAAGGGGCCGGCGCCTGGGGTCGGCTGAGCGCGGTCGAGCGCGGCCGCGTCCTCGCCGCGATTGCCGGCAAGGTGCTCGACAACGTCGAGCTGCTCGCCGGCCTCGAGGTCCACGACGTCGGCAAGCCGCTCAAGCAGGCCCGCGCCGACGCGGTCGCGCTGGCGCGCTACTGCGAGTTCTACGCCGGCGCGTGCGACAAGGTGCACGGCCAGACGCTGCCGTTCGCGAACGGCTACACCGCCCTCACGCTGCGCGAGCCGCACGGCGTCACCGGCCACATCGTGCCGTGGAACTATCCGATGCAGATCGTCGGCCGCAGCGTCGGCGCGGCGCTGGCGATGGGCAACGCGTGCGTGCTCAAGCCCGCCGAAGAGGCGTGCCTGACGGTGCTCGCGTTCGCGCGCATATGCGCCGAGGCCGGGTTGCCGGCGGGCGCGCTCAACGTCGTCACCGGCCTCGGCGAGGAGGCCGGCGCGGCGCTCGCGGCGCATCCCGACGTCGACCATCTCTCGTTCACCGGATCGGTCGCGACCGGCGCGCTGGTGCAGATCGCGGCGGCGAGAAACGCGGTGCCGGTCACGCTGGAGCTCGGCGGCAAGAGCCCGCAGATCGTCTTCGCCGACGCCGACCTCGACGCGGCGTTGCCGTT
>Ga0157375_10001056_pt1 | contig 23764 bp, 21 predicted proteins | sample M35metaG_FD_115311 | JGI IMG/M metagenome (GOLD analysis project Ga0157375, IMG submission 115311) | Miscanthus rhizosphere microbial communities from Kellogg Biological Station, Michigan, USA - M3-5 metaG | ecosystem: Host-associated > Plants > Roots > Rhizosphere > Soil | place: USA: Michigan... | reverse complement strand
CTCGAGCTGGTCGTCCACCGCGGCGCCGGCGCCTACATCTGCGGCGAGGAGACGGCGCTGCTCGACGCGCTCGAGGGCAAGCGCGGCAACCCGCGCCTGAAGCCGCCCTTTCCGGCCGTGCAGGGCCTCTACGGCGGGCCGACGCTGATCAACAACGTCGAGACGCTCTCCAACGTGCCGCGGATCGTCGCCCACGGCGCCGAGTGGTTCAAGGGCTTCGGCACCGAGCAGTCGCCGGGGACCAAGGTCGTCTCGATCTCGGGCGGCGTGCGCCGCCCAGGCAACTACGAGGTCGAGCTGGGCATCCCCACCCGCGAGCTGATCTACGACCTCGCCGGCGGACCGCTCGAAGGCCGCGAGGTCAAGGCCTTCTACCCGGGCGGCTCCTCCTCGCCGGTGCTCACCGCGGAGGAGGGTCTCGACCTCCCCTACTCCTTCGAGGCGATGGCCGAAGCCGGCTCGATGCTCGGCTCGGGCTCGATCATCGTCGCCGACAACACGGTCTCGATCCCGCACATGGCGCTGCGCACGGCGCGCTTCTACCACCACGAGTCCTGCGGCAAGTGCACTCCCTGCCGCGAGGGCACCAACTGGACGGTGAAGATGCTCGAAAGGGTCGTGCGCGGCGAGGCGACGCCGATGGACCTCGACATCATCAGCTCGGTCCAGGAGAACATCATGGGCCACTGCCTCTGCGTGCTCGGCGACTCGATGGCGATGCCGGTCAGCGCGATGGTGAGGAAGTTCCGGCCCGAGTTCGAGCGCGTGATGGACGAGGCGAGCGAGCGGATCGCAGTCGTCCAAGCTCCGGCCGAGATCCTGGGGGCGGCGACGTGAGCGGGCGCGAGGTCACGCTCCTCATCGACGGCCGCGAGGTGAGCGCCACCGAGGGCGAGATGCTGCACGACGCCGCCAAGCGCGGCGACGTCGAGATCCCGGTCTTCTGTTACGAGCCCAAGCTCGGCGACCCGGTCGGCGCCTGCCGCATGTGCCTGGTCGAGATCGAGGGGATCCCGAAACTGCAGACCTCCTGCTCGACCCCGGTGCGCGACGGCATGGTCGTCCACACCCGCACCGAGCAGGTCAAGCACGCGCAGAGCGCCGTGGTCGAGTTCCTGCTCGTCAACCATCCGCTCGACTGCCCCGTCTGCGACAAAGGAGGCGAGTGCCCGCTGCAGGACATCACGCAGGGCTGGGGCCCGGGCAAGAGCCGGATGACCGACGAAAAGCGCCACTTCGAGAAGCCGATCGAGCTCTCGCCGCTGGTCGCGATCGACCGCGAGCGCTGCATCCTCTGCTACCGCTGCGTGCGCTTCAGCCAGGAGGTCTCCGAGGACTCCCAGCTGCAGCTCCTGGAGCGCGGCGACCGCACCTTCGTCGGCACCTTCGACGACCGCCCCTACGTCGACCCCTTCCACGGCAACATCACCGACCTCTGCCCGGTCGGCGCGCTGACCAGCTACACCTACCGCTTCCGCGCCCGGCCTTGGGACATCGAGCAGGCGGGCTCGGTCTGCACGCTCTGCCCGAGTCAGTGCAACGTCAGCTTCACCGTCCGCGACGAGCAGGTGAAGCGGGTGATCGCCCGCGACAACCCCGACGTCGACGACGGCTGGCTCTGCGACCGCGGCCGCTACGGCTTCGAGATGTTCGCCGCCGAGGAGCGGGTGACGGCGCCGCGGCTGCGCGGTGGCGCCGTCGGATGGGACGACGCGATCGCGAGAGCGGCGGAGGCACTACGGGCGGGTGCCGATTGCTCGATTTCCCCCACGGGAGTGGGGGCAATCGAGCAATCGGCGGGCGGGGTCGCGGCGATCGTCGGCGACGCCTCCAACGAGGAGGGTTACCTCGTCCAGCGGATCATGCGCGGGGCGCTCGGCTCGCCCCACGTCGAGTCGCGGATCTCCCGCGGCCCCGACCGCGACGCCCTGCTGCGCCTCGCACAGCCCGAGCTGACCGCCAAGGTGCGCGACATCGACGGCGCCGGCGCGATCCTCCTCGTCGGCTCCGACCCGCTGCACAGCTCGCCGATCCTCGACCTGCGCATCCGCAAGGCGATGCGCCGCAACGGCGCCAAGCTGGTCGTCGCGACCGACCGCCCGACGACGCTGGACGGCGGTGCGGCAGCGGTGGTTCGCTATGCGCCCGGGAACGCCGGCGCCTTTATGACGGAGCTCGTGGCCGCCGTCGATACCCCCTCCTCACTCGGAGCTCGGCAGGATCGCGAGCAGTCCTCCGCGGGCGCTGGCCAGGCCAACTCCGCAAGACGTTCGGAGGGGGTATCGACGGCGGCCGACCTACTGCAGGGCGCAGAGCGCGTGGTCGTGGTCTGGGGCGAGCGGCTTGCCCGCGAGGGCGAGGGGGGAATCAGCGCGCTCCTCGGAGCGGCCGAGGCTCTGGACCTTGCGGGCAAGGAAGGCAGCGGCCTGCTCGAAATCCCCGAGCTGACCAACGCCCGCGGCCTGCGCGAGGCCGGCTGCCTGCCCGACGCGGGCCCGGGCCTCACCGATGCGAAGTCCATGTTGAGCCCCTCACAGGGGTCAAACATAGACCTCGCCGGCAAGAGCACGGAGGAGATCCGGGAGGCGCTGGAGTCAGGCGAGCTCAAGACCCTCCTCCTCTTCGGCGTCGACCCGCTGCGCGACTTCCCCGACACGGCCGCCTGGCAACGGGCCCTCGCGGCGGCCGGCCACCTCGTCGTCTTCTCCACCTTCGAGAACGCGACGACCGCGATGGCCGACGTCGTCTTCCCCCTGGAGACCCACGCCGAGAAAGACGGCACGGTGACCCACCCCGACGGCCGCCTGCAGCGCGTCCGCCCCAGCGCCTCTCGCCCAGGCGACATCCGCCCCAACTGGGGCGTCCTCGCCGAGCTGTCCCTAGCGCTCGGCCACGACACCGGCATCACCTCCCAACCTGCAGCCTTCGCAGCTCTCACCGAAGCCGTTCCCTTCTACGCCGGCATCACCGACACCGAGATAGCGGGAAGGGGCGTCCGCTGGCAGGATCGCGACACGGCCTCAGGACTTACCGGGGACGCGGGTGACGACTCCCCAGGCTCGCGTTCGCGAGGAGTTCCTGGGGAGTCGTCCCCCGCGTCCCCGGAGAGCTCTCGGGGGACGAGCGATCCGGAGCCCGTCCCTGAGAGGGCGTCGGGCGCAGGGTCTCCAGGAACTCCTCGCGAACGCGAGCCTGGAGACCCTGCGCCCGACGCCCTCACGCTGGGCACGTATCGCGACCTCTGGGCGGGCCCGATCACCGAGCTGAATCCGCCGCTGAAGTTCCTGCAGCCGCGGCAGCGGGTGGAGCTTTCGTTGGCCGATGCCGAGCGGTTGAAGCTGAGCAGCGGCGACGAGGTAAGCGTTTCGCAGAACGGGACGAGCGTGCGTGCGCAGGTGGCTGTCAGGGAGCGGGTCGAGCAGGGAGTCTGCTTCCTGGTGGAGGGCACCGCCGAGGACAACGCCAACGGCCTGCTGAACGGCTCGCCGGTCAGCGTGACGATCGAGAAGACTGCCGGCTGATGCTGCCCCTGGCCGACACGCAATTCGTCGAAGCGACCTGGATCATGGTCGTCAAGTCGCTGGTGATCTTCGCCGTGATCTTCGGGATCCTGCCGCTGATGACGGTGCTGGAGCGCAAGCTGATCGGCCGCTTCCAGCACCGCTACGGACCCAACCGGGTCGGGCCGTTCGGCATCCTGCAGCCGCTTGCCGACGTCGGCAAGCTGCTCAGCAAGGAGGCCTTCATGCCGGCGAACGCGATCAAATCGCTGTTCGTCCTGGGGCCGCTGCTGCCGGTCCTCTCCGGCGTCCTCGCCCTGGCGATCATCCCCTGGGGCAACGTCCAGGACGGCGTCGGGCTCTACGGGATCGACGTGCCGATCGGCATCCTCTACTTCTTCGCCGTCGGCTCGATCGCCTTCTACGGCGTGCTGTTGGGCGGCTGGTCCTCGGGCTCCAAATACAGCCTGCTCGGCGCGATGCGCGGCGCCGCGCAGCTGATCTCCTACGAGGTGGCGATGGGCCTGGCGCTGCTCGGCGCGATCATCATGGGCGGCTCGCTCTCGCTGGTCGACCTGGTCGAGGCGCAGGGGACGATCTGGTTCGTCGTCCCCCAGTTCGTCGGCTTCCTGATCTTCATGCTGGCCGGCTTCGCCGAGACCAACCGCACGCCGTTCGACATGCCCGAGGCCGACGCCGAACTCGTCCAGGGCTTCATGACCGAGTACGGCGGCATGCGCTTCGGCAGCTTCCTCCTGGTCGAATACATGGAGATCCTCGTCGTCTCGGGGATCGCAGCCGCAGTGTTCCTCGGCGGCTGGATGGGCCCGGGCCCGGGCTGGCTCGACCCGATCTGGATGCTGGCCAAGATCATGGGCCTGATCCTCGTCTTCATCTGGGTGCGGGCGACGCTGCCGCGACTGCGCTACGACCAGCTGATGAGCCTCGGCTGGAAGGTCCTCCTGCCGCTGGCGACGCTCAACGTCCTCGTCACCGCGGTACTGGTGGTGGTCACGTGAGGTCGCGGGGCGACTTAGTGACGGTATGCGTAAGTAACGCGCCCCGTGAGAGGAAGTCGCGTGGCTGAGTTCCCATATCTGAAGGACCAGGACGTGGTCGAGGTCCAGCGCGGGCCGGAGCCAGGCGGGGTCGGCGGCGCCTACCGCGCCTTCGGCGAGACGCTGCGCGGGCTGAAGACGACGATGGCGCGCCTGATCGAGGGGCCGCTGACGATCCAGTACCCCGAGGAGAAGACGCCGGTCTACCCGCGCTTCCGCGGCCGCCACAAACTGCACAAGTTCGAGGACACCGGGCTGGAGAAATGCGTCGGCTGCTCGCTCTGCGCCGCCGCCTGCCCTGCCGACTGCATCCGCGTCGTCGCCGCCGAGAACATCCCAGGCGAGCGGGTCTCGGCCGGCGAGCGCTACGCCGCCGTCTACGAGATCAACCTCTCGCGCTGCATCTTCTGCGGCTACTGCGAGATCGCCTGCCCCTTCGACGCGATCACGATGGGCCACGACTACGAGATGTCCGACTACGACCGCACCGATCTGATCTTCACGAAGGAGATGCTGCTCGCCGAGCCGATCGAGCGCACGCCGCTGAAAGCCGAGGGCGAGTAGGTGGAAGCGGTGCTCTTCTTCATCGCCGCGATCGGCGCCCTGGGCGGCGCGATCGGGGTCGTCGCCCTGCGCAACCCCTTCTACAGCGTGCTGGCGCTGATCGTCCACCTCTTCTCGCTTGCGGTCCTCTTCCTGCTGCTCAGCTCGGCCTTTGTCGCCGCCGCCCAGGTCGTCGTCTACGCCGGCGCGGTGATGGTCCTCTACGTCTTCGTCGTCGCCTACGTAGGCGGAGGAGAGGAGTCCGCCTGGGAGCCGATCCCCGGCCAGCAGTTCATCGCCCCGCTGCTCGGCGTCGCCATCTTCGTAGAGCTCGCAATCGCCGTCCTCAGCTCTGCCCTCCTCGCTCTCGGCACCGACGGCCCCGCCGTCAAGGCCGGCTTCGGAGACCCGGCAGCGATCGGCCATCTGCTCCTGGAAAAGTTCCTGGTCCCCTTCGAGGCCAGCTCGATCCTCCTCCTCCTCGCGGCTGTTGGAGCCATCGTCCTCGCGGCCCGCCGCGAGCCGTCGAGGGGGGTCGGGCGAGGGTCCTCAGAACACTCAAGCGAGGCTCCCGCCGAGCGTTCTGAGGACCCTCGCCCGACCCCCTCCCACGCCGGCGGTGTCCCGTCATGAACATCGAGTGGTACGTAGTCCTCTCGTCCCTGCTCTTCGCTGTCGGAGCCATGGGCATCCTGATCCGGCGGAGCCCGGTCGTGATCTTGCTCTGCCTCGAGCTGATGCTGAACGCCGGCAACCTGGCGCTGGTCGCATTCAGCCGCATGGTCGGCAACCAGCAGGGGCAGGTCTTCGCGATCGTCGTGATGGTCGTGGCTGCCTGCGAGGTCGTCGTCGGGCTAGGGCTGATCGTGGCGATCTTCCGCCGCAAGCTGCCGCTCGACGTAGACGAGTTGCGGGAGCTGAGGGGCTGATGAGCGCGACCTCCTGGGCCTGGCTGGCCCTGCTGCTGCCCCTGCTCGGCTCAATCGTCATCGCGCTCGGCTTCCGCGCGCTGTCCGCGCGCGCCGCCGGCATCGTCGGCACCGCTGCGATCGGCCTCGCCTTCGTCTGCGCGCTCGCCGCCCTTGCCGGCCTGCTCGGCGAGGACGCCGGCGCCCGCCACCACGCCTCCTCGCTCTGGACCTACGCCGGCGCGGCCGGGCTCGACATCAAGCTCGGCATCTACGTCGACCAGCTCTCGGTCTTCATGCTGCTCGTCGTCACCGGGGTCTCGACCCTGATCCACCTCTACTCGTTCGGCTACATGCAGTCCGACGAGGGCTACCACCGTTTCTTCAGCTACCTCAACTTCTTCGTCTTCTCGATGCTGCTGCTGGTCCTCGCCGGGAACTTCGTCCTGCTGATCGTCGGCTGGGCCTTCGTCGGCTTCGCCTCCTACGCGCTGATCAGCTTCTGGTACCGGCGCACCACCGCGACGAGGGCAGGGATGAAGGCCTTCGTGATCAACGTCGTCGGCGACATCGGCCTGGTCCTCGCCGCGCTCCTCATCTTCCGCGAATTCGGGAGCTTCGAATACGGCGCGGTCTTCGCCCAGGCGCCCCACGTCTTCGCCCGCGGCGAGTGGACGGTGACCGCGATCTGCCTGCTGCTGCTCGTCGGCGCCTTCGCCAAGTCGGCGCAGATCCCCTTCCACACCTGGCTGCCCGACGCGATGGAGGGCCCGACGCCGGTCTCCTCGCTGATCCACGCCGCGACCATGGTCACCGCCGGCGTCTACCTGATCGCCCGCACCCACGTCCTCTTCTACCTGGCGCCGACCGCGGCGAACATCGCCGCCTTCGGCGGTCTGGCGACGCTGCTCGTCGCCGGCACGATCGCGCTGACGATGACCGACCTGAAGCGGGCGATCGCCTACTCGACGATGAGCCAGATCGGCTACATGATCATGGGCGTCTCGATCGGCGCCTACGCGCAGGGGCTCTTCCACCTGATGACCCACGCCTTCTTCAAGGCGCTTCTGTTCATGACCGCCGGCTCGATCATCTCGGCGATGGCGAACCGCCAGGACATCGACCGGATGAGCGGCTTCTGGAAGGCGATGCGCTTCACCTCGCTGATGTTCGTGGTCGGCGGCCTGGCGCTGGCCGCCTTCCCGCTCACCTCGGGCTTCTTCTCCAAGGACTCGATCCTCGCCTACGCCGAGGCGCGCGGGGGGATGTACACGTGGATGGCGATCGGCGGCTACGTCGGCGCCCTGCTCACCGCGCTCTACACGTTCCGCCTGATCTTCCGCGTGCTGCCCGGCAGGCCCTGCGAGGAGGCGCAGCACCTGATCGACACCGGCGAGCTCTACCACGGGCCGGCGATCAACCCGGCCAACGAAGAGGAGGAGGACACCGACGTCGGCTTCCCCGGCGCCCACCACCACATCGCCGAGCAGTCGCGGCCGATGGCGGTGGCGATGGCCGTGCTCGCCGTCGGCGCCCTCTTCGCCGGGCTGATCCAGGTGCCTGGCGTCGACAACGTGCTCTTCGGCTTCCTCAACCCGGCCTTCGCCGACGTGCCGTTGAGCGCGATCCACCCGAGCGTCGGCGCCGAGTGGCGTGGGCTGGCGATCGGCGCGGCGATCTCCCTGCTCGGGATCGGCCTCGCCTGGGTGCTCTGGGTGCGGCGGCCCGAGCTGCCGGGGCTCCTGCGCAAGCGCCTTCGCCCCGTCTACCTGCTGTTCGTCGACAAGTGGTATTTCGACGAGGCGATCGACCTGCTCATCGTGCGGCCGGCGCTCGCGATCGGCCGCTTCGCCAACGACACCTTCGAGCGCTTCGTCGTCGACGGCCTGGTCAGCGGCACCAGGGAGACGGTCGCCGGCGCCGGCGGCATCGTCCGCGTCGTGCAGAGCGGCTTCGTGCGCAGCTACGCGCTGCTGCTGATCGCCGGCTTCGCCGGGCTCGCCCTCTACTTCCTGCTGAGCAGCCAATGAGCGCGAAACCCGCAAGCGTGCATCTCTGGTTCCTCGCGCCGCGAGTTTCGCGGGAGACGGCGTGATGATCAACTCGCTGCTCTGGACCCCCCTCGCCTTCGGCCTCCTCGGCCTCTTCCTGCCCAAGCGCTTCGCCGGCTGGTGGGCGACGGCGGGCGCCGCGGTGACGCTGGGCATCGCGATCGCCCTGCTCGCCGGCTTCGACTCCGGCGCGGCGGGTCTGCAGGACAGCGTCGACGTCAACTGGATCCCCGGCCTCGGCGTCGACTACAGCCTCGGCATCGACGGCCTAAACGTGTTCCTCGTGCTTCTGACCGCCGTCGTCTGGCTGGGGGGGACGGCGTTCGCCGCCTCCCGCGAGCAGGAGCGCCCCCACCTCTTCTTCCTGATGATGCTGCTCGGCGAGACCGCGACCCTGGGCGCCTTCGTCGCCCAGGACCTGCTGCTCTTCGTCCTCTTCTTCGACCTGATGCTGGTCCCGTTCTACTTCCTCTTCGGGGCGTGGGGCAGCGATCGCGAGGGCGGACCGACCGCCTCGGCGGCGACGCTGAAGATGATCGTGTACACGCTGATCGGCTCGCTGCTGATGCTGGTCGGCGCGATCGCGACCGCGATCATCGCCGCGCAGGACGGCGGCCACCTCACCTTCTCGATCGCCGAGCTGGCCAAGCACCCTGTCGGCGAGGGCAGCCAGCGCTGGATCTTCTGGTTCTTCGCCGCGGCCTTCCTGGTCAAGATGCCCGCCTTCCTCCTGCACGGCTGGATGCCCGACGCCTACCGGGCCGCGCCCCTGCCGGTCCTGGCCGTCTTCTCCGGCGTACTGGCCAAGGTCGGCGCCTACGGCTTCCTGCGCGTCGTCCTGCCGCTCTTCCCCGCCGCGACCGTGCAGTTCCAGACCGTGGTGCTGTTGATCGCCCTCGCCTCGATCCTCTACGGCTCGGTGATGGCCTTCACCCAGACCGACGTGCGTCTGATCGGCGGCTACTCCTCGGTCGCCCAGCTCGGCTTCATCACCGCTGGGATCTTCGCCCTGCGCGCCGACGGGGCCGACGGCGCGGTGCTGCAGATGGTCAACCACGGCCTGGTGGTTGCCCCGCTGTTCATCATCGTCGCGATCCTCGCCGAGCGCAGCGGCAGCGAGGACCTGCGCGAGATGGGCGGGATGGCGATGCGCGCCCCGCTCCTGGCGGCGCTCTTCCTGATCGTCACCCTGGCGACCCTGGCGATGCCCGGGTCGGCCAACTTCATCGGCGAGTTTTACATCCTCAACGGCCTCTTCCAGGCGAAGATCGTCTTCGCCTTCGTCGCCATCTCCGGCGTGGCGATGTCGGCTTACTACGCCCTGCGCCTCTACCAGCGCACGATGCACAACCGCAAGCCGGATACGGTCCCTTCGCGGGAGATCGGTCTGCGTGACGGGCTCGTATTGGCACCGCTGGTGCTCTGCATCGTCGGTCTCGCCCTCTACCCACAGCTGATCCTGAAGCGTACGAATGTGTCGGTGCAGCAAAGTGTGGCCTCCGTGACCGTGACCCGAGCTCAGGCCGCGGTAGGGCCGTCGGGGGGGTCTGAAAAAACACTCAAGCGAGGCTCCCGCCGAGCGTTTTTTCAGACCCCCCCGACGGCCCGCCCCCGTCAGGAGTCGGCGCAGTGACCTTCCACGCCCCCCATATCGACTACGCAGCGTTGTCGCCAGTCATCGCGCTGACGGCCGGGGTCTGCGTGGTCCTGCTCAGTGCCGTGTTCAAGCCGGTGCGACGGGCAGCTCCGTTCTTGAGCTTCTTGACCCTGGCTGCCACGGCGGGGCTCCTGATCTGGAACTGGAACGACCCGACGAACCTCGTTTCCGGCGCTCTGCGCCTCGACGACCTGGCGATCTCGATCTCGCTGATCGCGATCGCCGCCGCCGCCTTCGCCGTGCTGCTCTCGATCCGCGAGCCGGCCGCGGAGCAGGCCGGCTCGGGTGAGTACCACGCGCTGCTGCTCGGCTCTGTGCTCGGCATGGTGCTTCTCGCCCAGGCGCAGAACCTGGTCAGCTTCTTCGTCGCGATCGAGACCCTCTCGATCCCCCTCTACATCCTCTGCGCCACCGACATGATCCGCGAGAAATCGCTCGAGTCCGGGCTCAAGTACCTGATCGTCGGCTCGCTCGGCTCGGCGACGCTGCTCTACGGGATGGCCTTCCTATATGGCGGCTCGGGCTCGACCGACTTCGCCGGCATCTCCGCCGGGATCGGCCACGCCGGCCTGCTCGGCGACCCGCTCGTCCTCGTCGGGATCGGCCTGGTCGCGGTCGGGCTCGCCTTCAAGACCTCGATCGCGCCCTTCCACCAGTGGACGCCCGACGTCTACCAGGGCGCCCCGACGCCGATCACCGCCTTCATGGCGGTGGCGACCAAGGCGGCGGCCTTCGCCGTCTTCGTCCGCTTCTTCGACGTCGCCCTGATCGGCGAGGCGGGCGACTGGCAGCCCGCCCTCGCCGTTCTGGCGGCGATCTCGATCGTGATCGGCAACGTCGGGGCGCTCGGCCAGGACTCGCTCAAGCGCCTGCTCGGCTACTCCGGCGTCGCCCAGGCCGGCTACATCCTCGGCGGACTGGTCGTCGCCAGCGAAGCGGGGGTCAATGCGATCGTCTTCTACCTCGCCGGCTACCTGTTCATGAACCTCGCCGCCTTCAGCGTGATCGTCGCCCGCGAGCGCGAGACCGCCTGCGGCGACGACATCCACGCCGTGCGCGGGCTCGGCGCCGAGCGGCCGCTGCTCGCCTGGCCGCTGACGATCTCGATGCTGGCTCTGGCCGGCCTGCCGGCCACGGTCGGCTTCATCGGCAAGCTCTACCTGATCGAGGCCCTGGTCGAAGGCGACTACACCTGGCTGGCGGTCTTCATCGCCGTCGGCACGATGATCTCGCTCGCCTACTACCTGCGCGTGGTGGCGGCGATGTGGATGCCGAGCGCCGAGCGTTCCGGTGCCGCCCCGGCGATTGCCGGGGCCTCGCCCGAGGCCGACCCCAGCGATCCTGACGCCGGGCGCCAGATCTATCTCGTCGCCCCGGCGCTGCTGGCTGCAGCGGGCGCCGTGTTCTTCGGCGTCGTCCCGCAACCGCTCGTCGAGTTCGCCCAACACGCCGGCGCCTCGCTGTTCTGAGCGGCCGAAGCCCTCAGCGCGGCGGGTCCTGTCACGGCGGCCCTCCCCCATGTGCTCGGACGCGCTTCGCGCGCCCTCCGCTATGGGGGACCCCCGCCGCCGTGCCACCCACCGCGAGGGAACGCTCGAGACCGAGGGCAGCTACCGCTTGTGAGCTGAAAGGGTCCTCGCCATGATCGTCCTCCTTACCGCCGCGACCATCGCTGCCGCGACGGCTGTGGGCGTCTGGGCAGAGCGACGTCGGCCGCAAGCGGCGGCCCAGGCGGCGCGGCGCTCGCTGACGCTGATGCTCTACGTGCTGCTGCCGCCGGTGATCTTCTTCAACATCGCCTCCAGCAGCATCGACGTCAGTCACGGCGTCGGGCTGGTGCTGGGGCTCATCGCCTCCTCGCTCGGAGCGCTGACCGCCTACCTGCTGGCGAGCCGCGCGCTGCGCCTTTCGCGGGCCAAGACCGGCGCGGTCGTCTGCACGGTGCTCAGCGTCAACACCGGCTACCTCGGCTACCCGCTGACCGTCGCCCTGCTCGGCCGTGACCAGCTGCCGACCGCCGTCCTCTACGACGTCCTCGTCACCGGCCCCTGCCTGCTGCTCGGCGCCTTCGCGGTCGGCGCGGCGCTGGGGACGAAAGCGGGCGAAGGACCGCGCGAGCGGGTGCGCGCCTTCTTCACCCGCAACCCGCCGCTCTACGCCGCGATCGCCGGCCTGCTCGCTCCCAGCGCGCTAGCGCCGCAGGTCCTGGTCGACCTCTCGCAGGTGCTGCTGGTGGCGATCCTGCCGATCGGCTTCTTCGCCGTCGGCGCGACCCTGGCCGAGAACGCCGAGCACGGCGACCTGCCGATGCCGCCGCCGCTGACCAGGCCGGTGATGGTGGCCCTCGGCTCGCGCCTGATCCTCGTACCGGCGCTGCTGATGCTGCTCGCCGCCCCGTTGATCGACCTTCCCGCCCCCTACCGCCTGATGGCGGCGATGCCCTCCGGGATCAACTCGATGGTCGTCGCCCACGCCTACGGCCTCGACATGGAGATCACCGCCGAGGCGGTCACCTGGTCGACCGCGATCGTCGTCCTGGCCGCCCTCGTCTCGCTGCTCTTCTGACGTGCCGTCGCTTAGAGCCCATGGTGGCCTCCCACCGACGGCACGTCCCTCTTATCCTGGACCGGTGCTGCAGCATGTGACGTTGGAGGTTCTACCGGGCGACGTCGAGCGCTCTGTAGAACTCTGGGAGCTGCTCGGCTTCCGCCGCGTCGAGCCGCCCGCCGCGCTGGCCGAGACGTTCACCTGGGTCGAACGCGAGGGCACCCAGATCCACCTCGAACGCAACGAGTCGCCCGTCGTCCCTCCCCACGGCCACGCGGCGGTCGTCGTCGCAGACTTCGCGCAGACGGTCGAGCGCCTGCACGAGGCCGGTTTTGCGGTGACTCCCGGCCGCGAGCACTGGGGAGCGCCGCGCGCCAAGGCGCTCGCCCCGGGCGGGCATCTGGTCGAGCTCATGGCCGCCCCTCCGAGCCGATGAGGAAAAGGCCGCAACGAAGGCCGAACGATCCGCGCTTTTGCCGTCCTGGGGAATTGCGAGATTGAGCAGCCCGATGCCCTTCGACGCCAAAGTCCTCGCCGACTCCCTCTCTCCCGCTGGATTCAGGTTGACGACGCTGGAGGCAACCTTCCCCCGCTTCGTCCTCGCCGAGTTCAACACGCACCGGGTCTTCTCTCGCAACTCGGCCAGCTCGCGGGCGATCCCGATCGCGAAGCAGCTGCGCCGGGTGCTCGAGGACCCCTATGTCCCGATCGAGTTCGGTTCGAACCAGCCCGGCATGCAGGCGGGCCCGCTTCTCGGCGAGGAGAAGCGGGAAGCGGCTGAGAGCGAGTGGCTGCACGCCCGCGACGACGCCGTGCGCCGGGTGCTCGGGCTGGTTGCCGACCCGGGTGCGATCCGCGCGGGCGACGACCTGTCCGAGAGGCTGGATCGGGTCGAGGAGGCGATTCGCGAAAAGACGCAGCCGCCGGAGTGGCTGAACGTGCACAAGCAGATCGCCAACCGGCTGCTGGAGCCGTTCATGTGGCACACGGTGATCGTCACCGCGACCGAGTGGGACAACTTCTGGAACCTGCGCTGTCACCCCGACGCGCAGCCGGAGATAAGGCTCGTGGCCGAAAGCATGCGCAGCGCGACGATCGAGTCCGCGCCGGCCCAACTCGACTGGGACGACTGGCACCTCCCCCTGATCCGCCCCGAGGATCGCGAACAGGCGGCGATCGACGATCTGATCAAGATCTCGGCCGGCCGCTGCGCCCGGGTCAGCTACCTGACCCACGCCGGCGAACGCGACCTGAACGCCGACATCGAGCTCCACGACCGCCTCTTGGAGAGCGGCCATATGTCCCCGCTGGAGCATCCAGCTAAGCCGCTAACCGCGAGCGAGCTGGAAGCAAGCGAGTGGAGTGGCAACTTCAAGGGCTGGCGCCCCTACCGCAAGCTCATTCCAAGCGAGGCGAATCCCCTGGGCCCTACGATGCCCGCGAGGGCTGAGCCTGAGCGGATCTCTTACGCGATGGCTGTAGAGCCGTCCCGGTAGGGGTGGAGCGTCTTGTACTTTTTCCGCGGCGAGGCTGACGGACAGCTGACAACTGTCTTCGGAAAAAGTTAAGCGGAACCCCTACCGGGACGGCTCTTCGTCGGCGTGGCTCTCCGATCCCTCGTCTGGCGTAGAGAGCTCCGCCGCTGCTTTTTCGGCCGGAGTCGGCCAAGGCTCAGCCTCTCCAGATTTCCAAGCCGGCGGTTTCCCGCCGGGCACCCAGCCCATCAGCAGCGCGCCGAGGTAGATGAACCAGAGCAGGGTGAACTGGAAGAAGATGAAGGAGACGGCGCCGAGGGCGATGCCGGCCGAGCCCCAGAAGCGGGTCAGCAGGCCGGTTCGCATCGCGTAGAGCGACGTGTAGACCATCGCGGCGAGGAAGCCGATCTGGCCGCCGAGGCCGAAGCCGGCGGCCAGTGGGCGCAGCGGCGCTTCGGTGATCGTGTCGTTGGCGGCTTCGTCGGCCCGGTCGCTGCCGAGGGAGATTCCCTTGGCCGTCAGTCGCGGCACTTCGTTGGCGACGAAGTCCGAGGCGGCGTGCAGGGTCGAGACGCCGCCGAGGACCGCCAGGACGGCAAGGAACAGCGGCGCCGCGATGACGACGCCGACCAGCTGGCCGCGCATCTTCTCGCTGCGCGCCTTGGCGGCGCGGAAGAGGTAGTAGAGCGGCGCGGCCAGGAGGCCGACGCCGAGCGCCTGCAGGATGCTGGAGAGAAGCTGGGCGCCGCGGTGCGCATCGACGTTGCGCAGCAGCTCGGATTCTCCGCCGCCGCCGCCGACTCCCTGGCCGGCGACGACGATCGCCGCGACGATCAGCAGGATCGAGGCGAAGGTGGCCAGCGCGACGGGCCGCGCCCAGCGCTCCTCCCAGGCCAAGATCGCCGCCCTGTCGGGTCGCAAGCCTCGCTCAACCCCGCTCGTGGAAATAGAACTGGGGCAGCGCGCCCTCGATCACGTCGGCGGTCATCCTCTGCGCGACCTCGAGGTTGCCGGTCCGCACCGCGACGTCGTCGAGCGTGACGATGCCCGCGAGGCTATCGCCATCGACGACCGGCAGCCGCCGCACCCGGTGCTGGACCATCAGCGCCGCAGCCTCGTCGAGCTCCATCTCCGACTCGCCGCAGATCAGCGGGCGCGAGGCATGCTCGCCGACCGGCGTCCCGGGATCGACGCCCTCGGCGAAGACCCTCACCGCGAGATCGCGGTCGGTGATCATCGCCACGGGCGAGCCCGCGGGGTCGACGATCACCACAGAGCCGACTCTGCTGTCGCGCATCTGGCGGGCGACCGACCCGGCGCTCGCCTCCGGCGTCGCGGTCACCACTCCGGTGGTCATGATCTCGGCGAGTTGCACAGGCATAAGTTATCTGCGCCCCCGGGGCGCGGTCATATCCGCGCGCGGTCCGAGCGCATGTAGCGGCTGCCCCTTCGCTGCCCAATTCGGACCAACCGACCGTCCGCCACAAGCTCGCTGAGCAACGCCAGGGCATCGAGGCGATCCAATCCGGTCATTGACCTCACGTCAGCATTTTGAATCGGCCCTCCCTCCGTACTCGCGAAAACGAGCTCTTTGAGCTCGTCCCGCGCGAGACGCAGACCCGCCGGGGGCTCCAGGTCGCCCTTCAATTCGTAGACAGCTCCGCCTCGCTCGCCTCGTTGAACAAGGAATCCCGCGTCTCGAAGCCGCTGCAGAGCGTTGGTTGCGGAGAAGCGATCGACGTGCGCGAGCTCTCGAACCCGGGCGTTCGTGAGTTCCTCCCCACGAGCCGCATGAACCAAGACGATTCGATCCATAGGCTCAATCTCTCCCCGGGCCTCAACCTCACGAACCCATGCCCTCTCCTGAGTAGTGACGCCACCGCGTACCGGAAGGGTCACCTCAACGGAATGGCCGGTGTCTTCGAACGATGGCGGATCGAGCAACTCCTCCATCATCGAGTCCTGCATGATGTCGATGCCGCGCCCCGCATCCTCTGCCAGACGAAAACGGCGCATGAGGGAGATGATCTTTGGATTACGCGCCGATTGAGCATCTCGAATGTTCTCAACCGTCACGGGGGCCGGGAGAGACCCCGGAGAGACCACGGTCACGGCGCCCGGTCGTATCTCGATTCTGATGCTGCTTCCACTTTGCTCGTAGGAACGGTGTGCGATCGCGTTGGCGACCGCCTCTCGTATGACGACTTTTGGAAGTCTGGGTAGTTCATGCCGGCGAAGCCCGAGCACAACGACCTCAGACCCGAGCTCCTGCATGACCTGCTCAGTCGCTTCCGCGACCTGATGGTTGACTGGTCCCTTGATCTCAACGCGCTTGTCGGGATCAACGACCTCAGCGTCGGGAAAGCGGCGGATTTCAACATAGGCCTTTGCAATGAACTTCTCCGGCCCTCGCAAGAGATAAAGCGCCCCAGCCACGCTCAGCTGCTCCGTGCCTGGGACGAGGAGGCCCTGCTCTTCCAGCCTGTCGCGGACATCCACGTCGGAACCCCAGTCGAGGGCTCTTCCCACTTCCGCTATCAATTCCGGGTCCGCCTCGGCGTAGCTGATTCCCGCGTCATTGAGCTCGAAACGCTCCAGCGACCGCTCGGAGATGAACCTGAACAGCTCGGCGTCAAAGAGGGCGATATTCATCGCTCCCCGACGAACGAGCACGCGCCCACTCGAGGTCTGGGCGAAGCCTTGGACGCGGCGCTCCACCGAGAGGACCGTAATTGGCACGTCATCGACGAGAACTTCCTGAAGCCCGTAGCGACCTGGATTCCTGATTGAGGCAACAGCCTGATGAATCGACTCCTCCACCCCCTGCGTCAGCTGCTTCCCCAATACAGATCCAGAGTCCTCGACCCCGATCAAGACGATCCCGCCCTCGGAGTTTGAGAGCGCCACGACAGCCTCTTGGAGTTTCTTGCCACTGACGCCGCTCTTACGCTCTACATACTGGTCCTCTTCAGGAAATTCCCGCGTGAACTCGTCTCGCGACATGGCAAGCGGACGCGGAGCCGAGTTTTCTGGATGGAAGAGAGGAAATGGCATACTTGCGAAGTCCTAGTTGCTAATCGCAATTATAGATGGGTTTGATATTGATCATATTGAGATTGCAATTTTGACATAACGAAGGCGATCTTGTTTCCTGTCCACGCCCAACCCTTAGGCAAATGTCCTCAATTTGAAAGTCCAGCATCCCTCAAGATCAGTGGTCCCACTGGAGGCAGGCGCCGGGCCCGACAATCCGCCCTGCCCCGCCTGCGGCGAGCCGCTCTTCGGCTGGATCGGCAGCCGCCCGGGGTTGGGCGGCCCGGTGAGCCGCTGCGAGAGCTGTGGCCTGGGGGTCGTCGGCGACGACGCAGGCGCCGAGGAGGCGCTGCGCGAGCTCGACCGGCTCGGCGAGGCGGAGGGCGCGACGATCGTCAACAGGGCGAGCTTCTCCGCCTGGATCGGCGGCGCCGGCTGGGCCGGCCTCGGGCGCGACAGCCGCTACCTGTTCACGGTCGAGGCGGTGCGCCGTCTCGTCGCCAACCGCGACCAGGTGGTCGAGTCCGCCCGCTGGCGCCCCGGCGCCGGCATCGCAACGATGTGGCAGACGCTCGTCAACAGCGCGACCTTCGGCCGCAACGTCGCGGTCGGGACCCCCAGCGCCGCGGCCAAACCGTGGCAGCGGAGGGTGGACTGGGCGGTGGTCGTCGTCCTCGCGATCCCCGCCTTCGCCGTGGCGCTGCCGCTCGAGCTCGCCGGCGCCGCCAGTCGCCACGGCAGCGCCCTCACTTTACGTTTCGAACCTCTCTAGCTGCACCGAAATCGCTCCTTGCGCGGGTGGCACGAGGTAGGGGTGGGTTCGGACGGGTGAGTCCGCTAACCCACCCCTACCTCGTGACAGGACCCGCGCGCCGAAGCGCTAGGACAACCCTTCGCGAGCCTCGCGAACCAGGGTCACAGCCTCCGGAAAGAGCACCCGGATCGCGTCGCGCACCTGCATCGCCTGCTCGTCGCTCGAGCCGGTCAGCTCCAGCTGCCCGACCGAGGCGACGGTCATCTCGACCGCGAGGCGAATCGCGTTGTCGGCCCAGGCGACGCGCTGCGAGGACTGCATCTGCTCGCTGAGCTCCTCCATCCGGGAGCGGAACTCGTCGGGGTCGCCAAAGAGGTTGAAGCCCTCCACCCGGAGAATGTAAGCAGACTGCGACAGTGACGGCACTGAGCTTTTACGTTCCGCGCGCCACACGCGCGCCTTGACCGCCTAGCGTCACCCCCATGCGAGGCGAGAGGGGCTCCGCGAGCGTCGAGCAGGCCGGTCTGACGGCGTTGATCGCGCTGCTCGTCCTGGCGACGATCGCCGCCCTGGCCTCGGGCGGCGAGATCGACCCCCGCCATGCCCTCGGCGGCACGATCGCCCGGCGGATCGTTTGCGCGCCCAGGCTCCCCGACGCCTGCCGCCATCACCCGCTGGTCCCCGCCTACGGCTGGCCGCTGGCGCGCCTCGCCCGTGCCCTCGCTCCGGCCCCAGCCGCCCTCCCCGGCCCTGAAGGCCTGCCGCTGATGCCGGTCGACTTCCGCCGCTGCGCCCGCCCGAGCTGTGCCGTGGCGGCCGGCCCTCACCTGACCGCGTCGGGGCGCCGCGTCACCGCCTTCACCCAGATCGAGGACCGGCGGCGCACCCTCGGCTGGGTCGGGCTGACCTACTGGCTCTACCGCCCCGGCCTCGGCTGGGAGCGCGTCCTCCGCCGGGTGACGCAGGCCCAGATCGACGCGGCGAGCCACGTCCCGGTCCTGCTGAAAGACGATCCGGCGCTGGTGCCGCTGGAGACTCTGCCGGGCCGCGACCATTACGCGTTCCCGCCCAACGAGGAACCGCTTTGGCGGTGGCACGTCGAATCCCGCTACCCCGGCTGGTCCAGCTAACCGGGCGAAGCGTCCGGGGTCGCCCGGTCCTCTTCGGCCTGCCTGATCAACCCTCGCCAGTCCGTCGTGCGGAAGACGAGCAGGATCGCGGCGAAGCCGAGCACCACCGACCAGGCAGCCATCGCGATCTGCGTCCCGACGGAGAAGGAGAGGACCGCCGAGCGCGAGGGCCCGTTCAGGGTCGCCACCAGCAGCGCCTGCTGGGCGCCGGCCCCGCCGGGGGTGAAGGGGACGATGTTGGCGATCGCCTGCACGCTCATCACCAGCATCACGTTGCCGAGCGAGCCGCCGATGCCGAAGGCCTCGAGGAAGAACCAGAAGGCGGCGAAGCGGAAGAGCCAGCCGACGCCCTGCCAGGACGCGACCTCGCGCATGTAGCGACGTGGCGCTTTGAGAATCGCAATGCCCTGTTTGACCCGGTCCCAGAAGCGGCGCACGCGGTGCGCCAGCAGGTAGATCGCGATCGCGATCGCCAGCAGCGTCGCACCCAGCGTTATCAGGAACACCTGCGGGTGTTCGGCCCAGAAGGAGATCTCGAACGCGGGCAGGTCGGGCAGCTGCGGCGGCTTCGGCAGGAGTCCCTGGGAGACCGCGTAGAGCAGCACCAGCAGGCCGACGGTCGTATCGAACACGGTCTGCACGAGGAAGGAGGAGGTGACCGCCGGGTAGGAGGAACCGGGGATCTGGCGCTTGACGAGGAAGACTTTGGTCACGTCGCCCGCGTGGGCGGGGACGATCGCGTTGATCCCCGCCCCGGCCAGGTAGGCGGCGGCCAGCTCCAGGAAGGAGATCCGGACCCCCGGATAGGCGGCGTGCAGAACGTTGCGCCAGGCCCACGCCCGGGAGAGCTGCATCCCCGCCAGGCAGGCCAGCGCCAGCGCGAAGGGAGTCCAGCGGATGTCCGAGAGGTGCCCGAAGAACGCCGTCGCCGCGTGGGCGAAGGATTCGGCGCTGGAGGCGAAGTCGGCGATCGGCATCGCAGCTAGTGGTATGACCGGTGACGCTGCCGGAAGTCTGGCGAGACTCGGTGGTCGGCGGGCAAGGACGCAGGGAGCCCGAATAGCAGCGCTATTCGGGCGACTGAGGACACGGCACGACGATCACCCGAGGCCGCCAGGAACCGGTGAACGTTGCCGGTCATACCACTAGACTAGCCCGCTCGTGTCAGAGCCCGAGACGACTCAGGCCGTGCCCGCAGCCCCCCGCGATCCCGCCGACGAGGCGATGTGCGCGCGTGCCCGCGAGCGCTTCACCGGCGACCGCGGCAGCCGCTTCCGGCGGCGCCGCAAGCGCCACGCCGAGCTGCCCAACCTGATCATCGTCGGCGGGCTGAAGTGCGGCACGACGAGCATCCACCACTACCTCGGCCTGCACCCCGAGATCCAGATGTCGAAGCCGAAGGAGCTCAACTTCTTCGCCCGGGAGCTCAACTGGGACCTCGGCCTCGACTGGTACGCGAGCCGCTTCGACGATCGCTTCGAGGTGCGCGGCGAGTCCTCGCCCCACTACACCAACCTGCCGCGCTTCGAGGGCGTACCGGCGCGGATCAGGGAGCACTGCCCGGACGCGCGCCTCCTCTACATGGTCCGCGATCCGATCAAGCGCATCCTCTCCCACTGGGTGCACGCGACCGGCGCCGGCTATGAGACCCGCGAGCTCGTCCCCACCCTCTCGCAGCCCGACTCCTCCTACATCCAGCGCTCGCTGTACTGGATGCAGCTGCAGCCCTACCTCGAGCTCTTCGAGCGCGAGCAGATCGAGGTGATCACGCAGGAGGAGCTGCAGTCCGAACGCGAGGAGACGATGCGCAAGGCCTTCCGCTTCGCCGGGGTCGACGAGAGCTTCACCTCGGAGCAGTTCGACCGCGAGTGGGAGAAGTCGAGCGCCAAGCAGGGCGACAAATACCAGGTGATGGAGAAGCTGGTGAAGCTGCCGGGCCTGCGCTCCTTCGACCGCAACTTCGACCGCCTGCCCGAGTCGCTGCGCTGGATCGTCGAGAAGGTCGTCCACGATCCGGAGAAGCCGCCGGCGCCGAAGCCGAAGCTGCCCGACGACCTGTTCGAGACGCTGCGCGGCCGCTTCGGCGCCGACGTCGCCGCCCTGCAGGAGTTCGCCGGCCGCGAGTTCCAGGGCTGGAACGACTACTCCTGAGTACGCTGCGCCGGTGAGGCGCCTGCTCCCAGACCCCGGCCCGACCACGGTCGACGAGCAGCTGGATTCGTACCGGCCAACGGAACACGCACACGAGGAGCGGCCCTTCGTGGCGATGAACTTCGCCGCGACGGTCGACGGGCGGGCGGCGATCGGCGGCGTCTCCGGCCCGATCGGCTCGGACGCCGACACGGCGATGCTGGTCGCGCTGCGCAAGCGCTTCGACGCGGTGATGATCGGCGCCGGCACGATGCGGGCCGAGCGCTACGACGACATCGGCAGGCGGCTCGTCGTGGTCGAAAGCGGGCCGCGGGGCAAAGCTGACCTGCCGGCCCTCCTGCGCTCCCTGCGCGGGGAAGGCGTGTCGGCGCTCCTCTGCGAGGGCGGGCCGACGCTGCACGGCGCTCTGCAGACCGCCAGGCTGGTCGACGACCTCTTCCTGACGATCGCGCCGAAGCTTGTCGGCGGCATCGCGCCGCGCATCCTCGAGGGCGACCTGCCAGGCGTGGAGTCGCTGGAGCTGGCCTGGCTGCTCGAGGAGGACGGCGAGCTCTTCGCCCGCTACAGCCGCCGCTGAGCACCGCACCGGTACCTTTCCCCGACCGGAACCGAGGAGAGGACGCAGCAACATGGACTTCAAGCCGAGCCCCCAGGTCGAGACGCTGCGCGAGCGCATCCTCGACTTCATGGACGAGCAGGTCTACCCGCAGGAGCGGCAGATCATGGAGGCGCTCGACGCCGAGGTGGCGAGCGGCGTCCCCTACCCGCAGGTCCTGGTCGAGATCCGCGAGCGGGCCAAGTCGGCGGGCCTCTGGAACCTCTTCATGCCCGACGAGCGCTTCGGCCCCGGCCTCTCCAACTGGGAGTACGGGCTGCTCTGCGAGGAGATGGGTCGCAGCCCGGCGGCGGCGCCGATGGCCTTCAACTGCTCGGCGCCGGACACCGGCAACATGGAGATCCTCGCCGAGCACGGCAGCGAGGAACAGCGCGAGCGCTGGCTCGAGCCTTTGCTCGAGGGGCGGATCCGCTCCTGCTTCTCGATGACCGAGCCCGAGGTCTCCGGCTCGGACCCGACCCTGCTGCAGGCCCGCGCCGTGCGCGACGGCGACGAGTGGGTCGTCACCGGCCACAAGTGGTTCACCTCCGGCGCGGTCGGCGCCGAGCTGGCGATCGCGATGGTCGTCACCGACCCCGAGGCGCCGCCCTACGGACGCGCCTCGATGATCTGCGTGCCGACCGACACGCCCGGCTTCAACCTGGTGCGGCCGATCCCGGTGATGGGCCACGACAAGGGGCCCGGCCACTGCGAGATCCGCTACGAAGAATGCCGCGTCCCGGTCGCCAACCTGCTCGGCGGCGAGGGGCAGGGCTTCACGATCGCCCAGGACCGGCTCGGCCCGGGCCGCATCCACCACTGCATGCGCGCGATCGGCACTGCGGAGCGGGCGCACGAGATGATGTGCCGGCGCGCCAACGAGCGCCAGGCCTTCGGCGGCCCGCTGGCCGACAAGCAGTTCGTCCAGGAGGCGATCGCGACCTCGCGGATGGAAATCGACCAGGCACGCCTGCTGACGATGTACGCGGCTTGGAAGATGGACACCGAGGGCAAGCGCGCGGCCCGCCAGTCGATCTCGGCGATCAAGATCGTCGCCGCCAACATGGTGATGGAGGTGCTCGACCGGGCGATCCAGATCCACGGCTCGCTCGGCATGACCGACGACACCCCCCTCGCCGCCCTCTGGCGCTTCAGCCGCATGCTGCGCCTCGCCGACGGCCCCGACGAGGTCCACAAGATGGTCCTCGCCCGCCGCGAGCTCAACCGCTGGTCGAAGCGAGCCGAAGCCGAAGCGAGCGGCGAGCTGGAGCCCAAGCACGCCCCACGGCCGATCTGAACCTGAAATCCAGATGGTGATGTCTGGTCTGGTGCATGGAACGCGCGAAATGACGCCCGCCGTGTCATCGGGTCGCCGGGCGACTGTCGGTTCGTGGACCGGGATCGCCGCCCTCGCCCTCGCTGCTTCCATCGTGGGCGGTTGCGGCAACGCCCAAATGGGCAACGAACCCACGCTTGCGGCCCCGAAGACGCAGCGGGCTGCACCAAAGGAAAAAAGCACGAAACCAAGGGCGCAAGGAGTCCCCGACGAACAGGGCCCAGGAAAGGAACGGGCGGTGAGGGAAGGCACCGATCCAACCGGGCCCGAACCAGGAGGAACCTCAGAGAATCAGAGCGAGGCCGAATCCATGGCACAGGCAGGCACCGACCCCCGGTAGAGGAAGCGGACCCCTCCAGCGCCCGCTTCCTCTGTATCGGGGCAGTGCGTATCTAGCCGGTAACCGTCAGATAGAACGCTTGAGCGCTGACGTTCGCGTTCGCGGCATCGGTAGTGGCAACCTTGACGACGTTGGCATTGCCAATAGCAAGGCAGTTGCCGAATCCCGGTTGGCCCGAGTCCGCGCATGACATTACGGCCGTCGTACCCGCGGTCGTCCCATTGTCGATCTCATCCGCGATTAGCGCGCTGTTCGCCACGTTGCTGCCGAAGTCGAGTTCGTAGATACCACCGCTTCCCGAAGAGGTGATACCACCGGACTGTCTGATGATGCTGCCATTCGCGGCAACGAGAGCCCAGCGGACACGCGACTGGAACGCGCTCGGGGACTGGCCGCCGAGTTTCAGCGCGTTCGCCGCGGTTGGGACGGTTCCCACCGTGCCAAGATTGAGGTCGGCCCCGGTGAGCGAGCCGTCTTTGACCTTCCCGCCCGTGACTGCGTTGTCGGCGATCTTGTTGGTCGTGACCGCCCCATCGGCGATCTTGGTTTCGGTCACCGCACCGTTCTTGATCTTGCCGGCCGTCACCGCTTCCTTGACGATCTTGCCGGTCTTGATCGAGTTGGCCTTGATTTCGTTGGCGCCGATCTTCGTCGCGGCGAAGGCGGTGGCGCCGCCGAGCATGAGG
>Ga0157375_10001054_pt1 | contig 23780 bp, 16 predicted proteins | sample M35metaG_FD_115311 | JGI IMG/M metagenome (GOLD analysis project Ga0157375, IMG submission 115311) | Miscanthus rhizosphere microbial communities from Kellogg Biological Station, Michigan, USA - M3-5 metaG | ecosystem: Host-associated > Plants > Roots > Rhizosphere > Soil | place: USA: Michigan... | reverse complement strand
TCGGCGCTGAGAGTAAGTTATGACGGGCACGAGTCCTTTATCCCGTAATCTACACCAATTAAAGCAATCTTAATTTTTCATCATCCAGGACACACCTACTTTGGAACGCTTAAATCAGCGTTTATGCTTATACGTTAGCCTACCGTCCAACCAATGATTCCCACCGTTTGGTAATTGCCATTGTGGATTAAAAATCAACGATCTATTCTTGCCCCGGATTAAATGTCGGGCTTGAAAAGTTTATTAACAACACGCAGCTGTGTGTCCGGGCTTATGAGAATTTTCAAAACTAAACTCAAAAAAAATGATGAAGAATGGATTTTTAGTGTCAGCTCTGTTAGGAATGTTTGTCATCGGGTGCATGGAATCCTGTACCAAACCGGGTTACGATACATCGACGCAAAAATCGGCGCCATTTGATTTGTTAGCCTCATCCAATCTCCTATCAGGGAGTTCACAAACACTTTTGGTAACCACACCTTTTTCAAATGATACGGTGAATGTAACTGATGTTGTAACAGATGCAGCCGGAAATAAATACATATCGGACAACAGGGCCCTTTGCATCCGGAAAATCACACCCTCCGGGCTCGTCAGCATCCTCGCTGGCGGCGCCCCGCCCGTCGCTTCCGGTCCTAATGGTCCTTCAATTGATGGACCGGGCAACCAAGCAAGGTTCGGCGCGCCGCTGGGGCTCGCCATAGATGCCGCCGGAAATATATATGTTGCAGATGCGGGGTTGAACCGGGTCCGCAAGATTACGCCGGATGGATTTGTAAGCACGATTGGCGGTTCCGGACCTACGTTTGGGAGCGGCAGTGCGGGATTCCAGGACGGATCATTGCCAAATTCCAAATTTAACCAGCCTTTCGATGTTGCGGTAGATGCATCCGGTAATGTATATGTGGCCGATGGAGGTAATAACCGGATCCGGATTATCTCTGGATTTTCGATCAGCACTTTCGCGGGTGATGGCACCCAGGGAGCCCTCGACGGCCCGGCCTCATCTGCGTCATTTCAATTTCCAACAGGTGTTGCCGTCGATCCTTCGGGAAATATAATTGTTTCAGACTTTGGCAATAATCGAATTCGAAAAATTACGCAGAGCCGCGTGGTGAGCACGCTTGCGGGCAGCGTTAAAGGTTCTGCCGATGGTGCCGGCGCGGCGGCACAGTTTAATGCACCTAATCATCTAACAACAGATGTTGCAGGAAATGTATTTGTTGCCGATGAGTCCAATTTCCGCATCAGGAAGATCACTCCCGCAGGTATAGTGAGCACTTTCGCAGGTCGCGGTATTCCAGGATTCTTAGATGGCTCGGCCGCCAATGCATTATTTGCAGATCCATCGGGTGTTGCTGTTGACGCGCTTGGTCATGTATTCGTAACGGATGCCCACAAGGTGCGAGAAATTTCACTCAGCGCGGCAGCGGGCGTTTATACCATCGCCGGCAATGGAACCGCGGGATTAACGGATGGCACTGGAGCCGCCGCATTATTCAATTCACCTACGGGCCTCGTCATAAATGCCGCGGGCAATATCCTGGTAGCGGATGCAACCAATCAAAAGATCCGGCTAATGACGCCTGACGGAAATGTCAGCACACTGGCAGGCAGCATTGGCGGATTCAGGGATGGAACACTCACCACGGCAAGATTTAATGCACCCACAAGTCTCGCGGTTGATCCAGCCGGCAACATTTATGTAGCGGACCAAATTAACCAGCGTATCAGAAAAATTACACCTGCCGGCGCAGTCAGCACAATTGCCGGTGATGGAACCAGAGGTTATGTCGAAGGACCCGGTGCCGGAGCTGAATTCAGGTATCCAACCAGTGTGGCAGCAGATGCATCTGGAAATGTCTACGTAGCCGATGTCGAAAATTTTTGCATCCGCAAAATTTCACCGGCCGGTGTGGTGAGTACGCTTGCAGGAAGTGGTGCGGCCGGATTTGCAGATAACACCGGTGCTGCGGCAAAATTCGCCTTCCCCCAGGGCATCGCGATGGACGCTTCCGGCAACATCATTGTCGCAGACAAAAATAATCATCGCATACGCAAAGTCAGCCCTGCTGGCGTGGTAACTACCATTGCCGGCACCGGAAAACCTGGCTATGCAGATGGAGGAGGAACAACAGCGCAATTCAGTTCACCCATTGCCGTCTCAGTAGACGCAGCTGGAAATATATTGGTAACTGACCAGGGCAATCAGCGAATCCGGAAAATTTCTCCTGCAGGCATCGTAAGCACGTTGGCAGGGAATGGACTTGCAGGGTTTTCTGACGGATCCTACAGCCAGGCACAATTCAACAATCCAGTCGGCACTACAGTTGATGCTTCGGGCGCCGTATACGTCGCTGATAAAGAAAATAATCGCATTCGAAAGATTCAATAATGTACATCGGAATAGGATAGGTACATGTCGGTTTTCCCTTTGAAAACGGGCGTCTCAACATTGAGACGCCTTTTCTTTAAGACAAACCCGCCATACCATTATTGGTAACTTTGCACATCAACCGACTTTAAATCAAAAAAATGGAAATTGGAATTGACAGTTTTGCTGCCATGTTTAGTGGTAACAAAAGCAAATTCATAAATGATGCGGATGCAATGGCGCAATTACTTGACAGAATTGAATACGCAGACCAGGTGGGCCTGGATTCATTTGGGATAGGCGAGCATCACCGAAAGGGTTTTCTTGACTCCGCTCCCAGCCTTATCCTGTCGGCAGCCGCAGCCCGCACAAAGCGCATTCGTTTAACCAGCGCCGTTACAGTTCTTAGTGCCGCCGATCCGGTAAGGGTGTTTCAAAGCTTCGCAACCCTGGATCTGATTTCCCGGGGAAGGGCCGAAATGGTGGTGGGACGTGGTTCGTCCATCGAGGCATTTCCACTGTTTGGATATGACCTGCAGGATTATGATGAGTTGTTTGCCGAAAAGCTTGACCTTCTGCTTAAAATCCGCGCCAACGAATTTGTTAACTGGTCGGGTAAATTCCGGCCTGCCCTTAAGAACCTGCCTGTCTATCCCAGGCCATTGCAGGACTCACTACCTATATGGATCGGCGTAGGTGGCACACCCGAATCCTTCGTTCGTGCAGGCATGCTTGGGCTACCGTTGATGGTAGCTGTAATTGGTGGCGAGACTCATCAATTTCGACCCTTGGTTGACCTTTATCGTGAGGCGGGAAAAAGAGCGGGGTTTAAACCCGAACAACTCAAAGTAGGGCTGCACTCATTGGGCCATGTGGCGAAAACTTCGCAGGAAGCGATAAACGATTTTTATCCCGGTTATGCTGAGTCCATGAACAAGATCGGTAAAGAACGCGGATGGCCAACGATGACCAGGGCCCGGTTTGAGGCACAGGTAGGACAAACAGGTGCGTTACTGGTAGGAAGCGTAGAAGAAGTCGCGAAAAAGATTATCCGGCATTCTGAAGCGCTTGGCGGTATCTCCCGACTAACTTTTCAAATGGATAGCGCCGAATTACCGCACGAAAAATTAATGCAAACGATTGAGCTCATTGGAACAGGTTTAAAGCCGCTGGTGTCTCAGTCCCTGCAGACCAGGTAGCCTTTAAGTTTGCTGGCCATATTCCCACGTGATTTAAGTAAATTACATGAAGATCTTTCATTGCTCCAAAGCTTCAATTTGCCGGGCAAATTATTATGAAGCGCATACTCATATTCATCGTCCTTCTAACGCCATTTCTGCTTCCAGCACAAACGGTCATTTCCATAAAAATTGATGGTCCTATCAATCCCGTGACCGCATCTTATATCCATCGAGGTATAGAAAAGGCAATCTCCGAACATGCGTCTTGCATCCTGATACATCTCAATACACCTGGCGGATTGTTGAAATCAACTCGAATTATTGTCAGCGATATCCTTGAATCCCCGATCCCTGTCATCGTATATGTTTCTCCCGCCGGCGCACACGCGGGTTCGGCAGGCGTGTTCATTACGATGGCCGCAGATATAGCCGCGATGGCGCCGGGAACGAATATAGGTGCAGCACACCCTGTAACCTTGCAGGGACAAACGGATTCGGTCATGAACAATAAGGCAACCAATGATGCAGCCGCATTTATCAGGACAATTGCTGAATTTAGAAAACGCAACCTGGAATGGGCAGAAGATGCCGTGCGGCAAAGCGTCGCGATTACCGCAACCGAAGCGCTTCAGAAGCACATCATTGATTTGATTGTACCCAGTGACCGCGATCTATTGAACCAGGTTGACGGTAAAATGATTCTGCGCGATTCAGTCAATTTGCCATTGCATACCAGGGGAACTGAAATTCAAACCCTGGAAATGGGTTTCATAGAAAAAATGCTGAACATCATCAGTGATCCCGATGTTGCTTATATATTATTGATGCTGGGATTCATGGGCATGCTCTTCGAATTTTTCAATCCGGGAGCCATTTTCCCGGGAATAATCGGATTCATTTGTCTCGTGTTTGCTTTTTATGCATTGAACACACTGCCCCTGAATTATGCAGGATTGGCACTGATCATTTTTGGTGTACTCCTGCTTCTGCTCGAGATCAAAATCGTGAGCCACGGAATGTTGGCCATTGGCGGCATCGCGGCCCTGCTGATGGGATCCCTAATGCTGATAAAGCCAGACTCGGGGCTCGACGTTTTGAGAATATCCCGCGTCCTGATTATTTCCACGGTGGCGATTATGTCGGCCTTCTTTCTTTTTGTCATCGGCATGGGATTAAAAGCGCAGCGATCAAAGGAATTTACTGGTATCAAATCCATGATAGGCGAATCTGCAGAGGCGATTGAATTGATCAATCCCTCCGGCAGGGTCCTGTTTCATGATGAAATCTGGAATGCCATTTCCCTTTCCGGAATGATAAAAGAGGGAGAACGCGTTCACGTAAAAGAGATTAAGAATCTTACTCTTTATATCGAGCATTTGAACACCTAACTACTAAAACTGAATTTCATGCAAACATTCCCGGTATTTACTTTGGCGCTTGTGCTATTTGCTATAATTATCCTGGCAAATTCGGTTCGAATTCTTCGCGAATATGAGAGAGGTGTAATTTTCAGGTTGGGTCGCCTTCTCTCTGGTGGCGCAAAGGGACCCGGCCTGATCCTTCTTATCCCGATCGTGGACAAAATGGTAAAAGTGAGCCTGCGTACTGTGGTAATGGATGTGCCACCACAGGACGTCATTACCCAGGACAACGTATCAATCAAGGTCAACGCCGTCATCTATTTTCGGGTGCTTGAGCCGCACAAAGCGATCGTTGAAGTGGAAAATTTCCTGGTGGCTACTTCCCAGTTTTCACAAACTACGTTGCGGAGTGTGCTGGGACAGTCCGAACTGGACGACCTTCTTTCCCAGCGGGAAAAAATAAACCTGCGTTTGCAGCAAATCATCGACGCGCATACGGAGCCCTGGGGGATTAAAGTGTCAAATGTGGAAGTGAAGCAAATTGATCTGCCACAGGAAATGCAGCGGGCAATGGCCAAACAGGCAGAAGCAGAACGGGAGCGCCGTTCAAAAGTAATTGCGGCCGAAGGAGAATTCCAGGCTTCACAGCGACTTTCAGACGCAGCAAAAGTTCTGGCTGAACAACCCAGTGCGATTACATTGCGCTATCTGCAAACATTGCGGGAGATTGCAACAGAGAATAACTCCACAACCATTTTCCCAGTCCCGATAGATCTGCTCAAACCATTCCTGAAAAATGAGCAGCAAAAAGAAATGACTTCATAACGGGCATTTTTAAGCGCAGTCTAATTTGCCCGCTTCTTCCGGATCATTTGAGGTTGTTCTGCAGAATCCTGAACTTCTGAACAAACCTCCTTCAAATGGATTTTTTGGGGCGGCCCCTGCACCACGGCGTTAACACAAAGCTTGTAAACATTGATTATCTTAAGTCTTGAAATTTCAGTTCATGCGAAGGTTAATGTTATTCCTGCTCTTTCAGCAATTAACATGCTTAAGCATTGCTCAAAGCACCCAACCGGCAGAACTCCATTTTAATCGCCTGACATTAAAGAATGGTTTGCCGGAAGATGTCATTATTTCATACCTCCAGGATAAGGAAGGTTATATGTGGGCAACCACCCAGGCCGGCCTGGTAAGATATGACGGGTATGGCACGAAAGTTTATCAATTTGGTCTTAAAGACCCTATCCATGCCACTGTAATTAATATTTACGAAGACCGGTCCGGTGAATTATGGGTGGGTTCCCTTCTTGAAGGACTCTTTCAATATGACCGGGTTGCAGACACATTTATACAGTATAAACACAATCCCAAAGACACAAATAGTATAGGGGCTGGCCTAGTATCATCCATAAACGGGGACCGGAATGGTAATATTTGGATCACACTTGCCGATGAATACAACTTTTCAAAACCGAAGTATCTGAATCTGCTGGATACAAAAAAGCATGTGTTCAAACATTTCAGCATCCTTGAAAAGGGAACACATTATGTTAGTGCAACTGAGTTTACCAATTTTTTTGAGGATGAGGATGGTCGAATCTGGATCGGCACCAATAATGGGTTTTACGAATATTTATACAATGGAGACTATTTTGTGCCACACCTGGCCTCAACAGACCTTTCAAAACAAAAGACGATTTTACGGCTGCAGGATGAAGGCACCCGATCAAAAAACGTTTGGCTTACCATATCGGATACAAAAACAGGCAGGTGGGAGGGCCTTTTACGCTTTAGCAGTGCAGAAAACAATTTCAAAGCCTTTCATCACAATTCAAATGACCCATCCAACCTGGGAAGTGATTCCGTTTATCAGATTAAGAAAGATTCCAGAGGTCAGTTATGGTTCGGAATGGAAAATGGCCTGGCTCTTTTTGATCCTCTTTCAGAACGATTCAGCAATTATATTCTGAACGATCAAAAAGGGGGTCCACACGGTAATCAAATTTGGATCATAAAAGAAGATAAGTCCGGCAATCTCTGGTGTGGCAATTACAACAATGAACTTTACTTTGACACAAAAGCAAAATCTTTTACCAGGTACACTTTCAATGAAAAAGATCCTGGTACCCTGGCAAACGCCAGCGTCAACGATTTATACGTTGACCATGCAGGAACCCTATGGGTTGAAACAGTATTCCAGGGGCTTTGCTGGGTAAATTTAAATCGATCCAAGTTTGTAGTTTTTCAAAATAATCCGGCGGAAATACACCATTTCCCTGGCGGAGGAAGCAACTCATTTGTGGAGGACAAAAATGGAACATTTTGGGTATGGTCTTCCCATGGATTGTATCATTGGTATCCTGCCAAAGACTCATTTGTTTCCGTTAAGGGCATGAATAACCAGGGTGGTAAGACGCCATTTAATTTCAGTTCTGTACTCATAGACAGCAAGGGAATTATCTGGTGCAATGCTTTCGGCATTGGAATTTTCAGCTACGACCCTAAATCAGGCAGGATTTCACATTTTCAAAACGAGGCGCGGGACTCAACATCTTTAAGTGAAAATCGCGTTACCTGCATTTACGAAGATAAAAAAGGCACAATCTGGGTGGGAACAATGGGGGGCGGACTTTGCAGTTATGACCGGGAAGGCAATAATTTTAAACGATATCCTTACGTCAATAACGTGATCAATACGCCGAACAATGGCGCTTTAGACGACGCTGTGGTTTTTTGTATTTATGAGGATAGGCAGGGAACCCTTTGGGTAGGCACAAACAATGGCGGACTCAATAGATTTGACCCAGCATCCGGAACTTTTACTTCCTACCAAAATCAATTGCCCGGCTTCATGACCATATCCAGTATTTTCGAAGATAGCCGGGGACAGTTTTGGGTGGGCACTCATGTAGGCGGACTCTTCCTCTTCGATCGCAAAACCAATACCGCGAAAAGGTTTACGGAAAAGGACGGGCTTTTGTATGATGGTACACTCGCCATGAATGAAGACCAGTCTGGACGTTTATGGATCACTTCAGCAAGGGGAATTTCAATTTTGGATATTCAAACTCATAAAATTGCCCGCTTTACCCTGGGCAATGGTTTGGCAGCTGACCCTGAAAATAATCTCAACTTGTTTAAGACCAGCCGGGGCAGGTTCCTTATGCCTGCTAAGAATGGTTTTGTTTACTTTGATCCCGACCAATTAAAGGCGGATTCAACTGTGCCCATTGTTCACATTGAATCGATGGAAATTACCAGGCCGCAACTAAAAGGAATGAAGCAGGAAGATTCCTTAATCTACCTCTACGGGAAGAATAAAATTAACTTGCGGTACAATGAAAACAGGATCAGTTTTAATTATGTCGGACTGCAATATCAGAATTCAGCACTCAATCAGTATGCCTATAAGCTGGATGGGTACGACAATGACTGGATCCAGGCCGGTACACAGCGGAAAGTAACCTACACCAATCTTTCTCCAAAAGAATATGTCTTTCATGTAAAAGCAGCCAATCCCGATGGCGTATGGAATGAAAAGGAGCAAACCCTTACCGTCGTCATTTCTCCGCCATGGTGGCTCACCTGGTGGGCCTATCTTATGTACGCCATCGCCATAGCAATTGCTGTTTGGGCCTTTGCAGCCTATCGGTCAAGAAGGCTTATCAGTCAGAATCTGATACTGGAAGGAAAAATTGCGCAACGTACTGGTCAATTAAAAAAATCCCTGGAAGATTTAACGGCTACCCAGACGCAATTGATACAGTCAGAAAAGATGGCATCACTTGGAGAGCTTACCGCGGGCATTGCTCATGAGATCCAAAACCCTCTGAACTTTGTCAATAATTTTTCAGAGGTCAACGCTGAACTCATTGATGAATTAAAGAATGAGCTCCGGTCGGGAAACCATGAACAGGCCATTTCCATTGCAGAAGATATCAGGGAAAATGAACAAAAAATAATGCATCACGGAAACCGTGCAGACGCAATTGTAAAAGGGATGTTGCAACATTCACGCAGCGGTTCATCACAAAAGGAGCTGACAGATATTAATGCCCTCGCCGAAGAATATTTAAGACTAAGCTATCATGGATTGAGAGCAAAGGACAAAGCATTTAATGCAAATTTGGAAACGCATTTTGATGAAAGCATTGGAAAAATTGAGATTTTCCCACAGGATATTGGAAGAGGGTTATTAAACCTGTACAATAACGCGTTTTATGCGGTAACCCAAAAAAAGAATCAAAGAGAAGAATCCAGAATGCTTCAACCGGGCTCCCCGGGTCAGGATGATCAGGTCTACGAGCCCACGGTTTCCGTAAGAACAGTAAAATTAAATGGAAAGGTAGAGATCAGGGTGAGGGATAACGGCAGGGGTATTCCCCAGAAATTATTGGATAAAATATTCCAGCCCTTCTTTACCACCAAGCCAACCGGCCAGGGAACGGGTCTGGGATTATCGTTGACCTATGACATAGTTACCAAAGAACACGGAGGTGAGATAAAGGTTGAAACGGCCGAGGGTCAGTATACGGAATTCATTGTTCTTTTGCCGGCCTGAATTTTTTTGCGGATGCTCAAAAATTTATCGCTGCTAACCCCAACGTAACTGCTATCCGTTGGTTATACCACCTGCAAAGTGCTGGAACCCCATGAGCCGTTTTGTTGAGATGGTTGAGCTATCTTTCCGGGGGTGGTCTTATCCCTTGTAACCGGATATAAATGGTGGTCTGGCCCCTGTGGTGAGCCTGGTGTTCAAATACCTTCATCATGAATGCAAGTCTTGTTTCTTCAAAACTGAATAGCTTCGTTTTTTCGCCCCATTTGTTTACATCGCTGCTCCGTACTGCATTCACACAGAAGTCATAGCTGGTGGTGACATAATACATTACAGAATCTTTGGTTTGTGCAGTGGGGCTGCGTTCCAGGTCAGATTGCATAAAGGAGAGAGGTTTCACACTCGTTGCATTTGACATCAGAAAAATATTGCTTAGCGCCAGGTGAAGCATTTGCTGAGCAAAACTGCGTATACTGTCAACGGGCCTGAATGAATATTTATCTGCAGGCATCGCATTCAGGTAGTCCACCGTGTAAGCCTTCGCCCTCTCCCAATCTTTTACGATGATGGTTTTAATCTCTTCCGAAGACAATGACTGGGATTTGCTTTCGGAAGAAAATATGATGCAGGAAAGGGAAAGGCATAGTGTCGCCCATACAATCCTTCTTTTCATAACGAATGCTTTAGGCAGTAAAATTATCAAAAAGCGAAGCCTGGTCTGTATTTTTGACAAATATGAACAGCAAAGTTTTGTTTCTATTGATTCTGCCTTTCCTATTTTCCTGTGAATCAAATGGACAGGACCGAATCTCCAAAAACGACGAGACGAGCCTGATAGCCGCAGTTGACAGCATTCTTCAAAGCCAGGTGGATGCGGATAAAATCCCGGGTGCCGTAATTCAAATCAAAAAAAGAGGAAGGGTCATTCATAAAAAGGCATTTGGCTATGCTCAAAAATACGACTACAACCATCAGTTGCTCAGTCCCGCAGAGAACATGACGGTCGGGCACCTTTTTGATATTGCTTCACTTACCAAGGTGGTTGGCACTACTACTTCCATTATGCTCCTCGTCGATCGGGGCCTTCTAAAAATTGATGACCCTGTTGGAAAATATATTCCGGCGTTCAATAGCACGGACAAAAACACAATCACCATTCGTCATTTGCTGACACATACAGCCGGACTTTATGAATGGTATCCCCTGTATTATCGTTGCAAAAACAAAGAAGAGACTTACAAGTTGATTGGAGAATTGCCGCTTAAATTCAAGGTTGGTGAGCAACGACGTTACAGTGACCTGGGTTTTGTGATCCTCGGCGAAATTGTAGAGCGGGTTTCAGGTTTGACCTTGCAACAGTTCACGCAACAGAATATCTTCATTCCGCTCGGGATGCAACAAACCACCTACAATCCACTTCAAACGGGTAGATCTTTGAATATTGCCGCCACTTCTCATGGCAATCCTTATGAGAAAAGAATGGTGTATGATACTACGCTTGGATTCAGACCCAAAGAAATCGATCCGAATCAATGGAACGGCTGGCGCAGGTATACTTTGCGCGGAGAAGTAAATGATGGCAATGCCTGGTATGCCAATGGGGGAATTTCAGGGGCCGCGGGATTATTTTCCACCGTAGACGATCTTCAAAAATTGGTGGATATGCTGATGAACAAAGGCAAGGCCGGCTCCGTTCAATTCATCTCGGAAAAAACGATTGAAACTTTTTTAACGAAGGACAAATTCAACAACGGGCTCGGCTGGATGATGGACAGTACAAATTCATTTATGAAGAATGTACCGCCAGGAAGTTACGGTCATACCGGGTTCACTGGGACAAGCATCGTAGTGATTCCGCAATCCGGTATTTCAATCATTCTATTGATTAATCGACAAAATATCGGACTGCTGAATAACAAAGAATATTATAATGTTGGCCCTATTCGGCAGCAGGTGTTAGCGGCAGTGATAGGGAATTGAATCACTCCGACAGTTTTCTTTCTCTTCTGTTGGCATCTGCCCAATAAGCTAGTATCACAAATAACCATTGAAACTGGGCCGACCAAGCCAGGGTAGGCACATTTGGCGGAGGAGGAGCATACAAACTAGATACGTGAGACAAAATCAAAAGACCAACCAAAATCCAGAGTATGATCTTACCCTTCATGTTTTTCGAAACCGTTTGCCTTAAATAGACAGACAAGCCCAGAATAAAGACAGCAGACTCAACGATAATCGTTCCAGTGTTTGAACTCCAGAGTCCGAAACCCAGGAGCGGTGAATTACCCGGGAATAATGGAAGATCCTTAAAATGCACGATCAAATCGAGTATCCAGTGACTCAATACACAAATCGACAATACCAATGCGGCTTTGCGGTCTTTTTTCACAAGGAAATAAATCAATCCAAAGAGTACTGACCAGATCAGCACAAAGATCAGGCTATGAGAATAGGGATAATGACTAAACTCGAGCATTCTTGACCCGCTAAGTTCGGGGTGAATCACTACGTTTTCAATTTTCAATAAAAGAAACGTCGGCCATAACAGATCCAAAAATTGTGCTGCAATAAATAGTGTGCCGAGCGAAACACGGGGCGCGGCTTTTTTTGCCCCGAAACCAACTCCAAAGTGACCGATGAACATATTTGATTCGTTGAATGCTCAAGTTATAGAATAATTTACTTTGCCTTTCCGCCAACTCGAGACTATTTGACAAACTCGCCGGACTTAATTTCCCATTTCACCTTTTCATTCTCTCCAAAATGGAGGTTGACGCGTATAATATTCTTGTCAACCAATTTTAAATTGTACAGGTCATAATCCCGGTATAAAGCAGAACCGCCCCAGGTCCATGGATGCTCTTCAGGCACATAAACATATACATTGTATGAACCACCCAGAGGTCCCCAAGATAACCCGGAAATTGTTTTGGCACTTTCATCCCATTTTACATTCTCTATTTCAATAGCGCCCTGCAGTACGTGACGGCCTGTTGAAATAAACTGGGGCTTGCCCGTTTTTTCGTGCAATGAAAGCAAAGTCACTGATCCGGGTTGAAGATTAACCCTTAATTCACGGGATACCTCTCCTACGAATTGTTGCTTCCAGAAATCAAACGCGAGATAGGTCTTGTCTGCTTTTAAGCCGAAACGTTCTAAAGGGAACTTTTTCGCGATTATTTCTGTCGGGCTTGCATTGAAAAAGCCAATTATCGTCCAATCGGCAAAAGGTTTTTTAATTTTCAGAGCGAAGACCGATTGATTTTCGCCATCAAAGAGATCCACAGGAAACGCAGCTTCTCCAAAAGAAGGTGTGATTTTCCTGAGAATCTCCAGTTTATATGGATCAAGTTGAATGAGCCGGTCGCCCGACATCATATTTCCACCACTTAGCGCGATAAGAGTGGCTGCCGCTTCGGACTGTTGGTTGGTCAGTAAATCCATACAAAGATGATCTGCATCGTTTACCCATGTCCGTTTGTGAAAATAATAGCGCTTGGCTGCAGCTGAAGCGCTGCCTGCCGGGTGAATAAAATAAGTATCCCAGGCCGCATCTGAATATCCATAATTGACGTCTGCTTCAATGCGCATGCTGTCAATCAACCCAGTCGTGATATTCCCAGGACCGCATTCCAAAATATGGCACCTTTCTCCGGCAGCCCTTCGCATAATTTCCATGCCCTTGCGATATACTTCTGCGGAAGAAAAGCTGGGATCATGATATCGATTTGCTGCCAGGATCGACCATGCTACAAAATCAATCTTGATCATTTCATATCCCCATTTGTTGACGATCGTGTCAACCAGGTGGTGAAGCCAGTTTGCTGCTTCCGGATGGGTGATATCCAGACAATATCTTTTCGGATTTTCATCTGCAGGTGGATCTGTATTTTCATCCCACACACCTACGCGCTGCGGGCTGCCATCCTTAGTTTTTACCAACCAGTCCTTGTGCTTTTGAAAAACTTCCGTCGGCTCTGAAATGACATAAGGTGATATCCAGATTCCCGCCTTAAAGCCATGGAGTTTGATTTGATCTGCCAGCCATTTCATTCCGTTTGGGAAACGATCATTTCCTTCCCAATCGCCGTGCCAGCGTTGATACCCTTCGTCCACTTGAATGTATTGTAGTCCAAGCGCCTTCAGATGAGTTGCCGCGAATTCCGTGTTTCGAACAACCTCTTTTTCTGACACTTGCGCCAATGTGTAAAACCAACTGCACCATCCATTCACAACCGAGCGCGCTCTTGCATTATTGAATTTACCTATGGCTTCGGCATAAGACTCCAAGGCGGTAAATGGACCTTCCGCCAGGTTAATCATCACGCGATTAGAGCGAATTGTTTTTCCAGGTTTCAAAGTGAGCGCGGGTGGATAAACCGATTCGGCCAGAAATGAAATTTGATCTGAACCAGTTTTAGCAATCAAAAAATTTCCAAGACATGAATTATTTTCCAGGTAACCAAGGACTAATCCTTCCTTGTCATAACCGCTAAAAAACCCGGCGTTCCACCAGCTATGGATGGTTTCAGCATCCGGTGATATCCGTCCGTTTGCCAGCTTTACTCCTTTCAGTTCGCCACTGGTGATAGCGTTGCCCCTGTTTCCAAATTCGTGTATCGTGCCAGCGTCAAAATACATTTCGCCGTTTGTCAGGCATTTTGAAACCTCGGGCACGTGCAGAAAACCGCCTTCAGCTTGGATGACGCGAATGGGCTCCAGGCTATGTATGACTAAATCGTGTTTGGAAGCATTTTTACAAATGGCTTCGATGGTGATGAATTTCGATTGCTCGTATAATGACACGCGGATTTCAAAATCCAATATTTTCTTTTTATCCTTTGAAAAGATGACCAATCGCTTACCATGGCCTAACTGGTCGTTGATATCATTTGTCGCCAGTGAGTGACCGTAATTCGGGGAGCTGATGGAAATCTTCAATATCTGGTCACCGGAAAGGTTTACGCAAACAGTTCCCGCCGTGAACAAAGGAGTTCCATCTCTTTTTAAAATACTGAGCGTTCCCTTCTTCTTGTCAAACGAAACCTTAAAGAAGCTATTCATTATACTATCCACTTCCTTCTGCGGCGGATCTGATTTGGCTGAAGTCTGACTTAAAATGGTGGCCGACGCTCCCAGGAGTGATGCTGCCTTAATAAATTCCCGGCGTTTGATTGAATCGGACACTTGTTTTGAATATTTTTCGAATTAAAGCCCTACGTCTTTTTGAAACCTATCCTTTCCCTTTCTTCCCATTTCTTTTGAGCGGCCTTTTCATCAAGGAGATTTTCCATGGCGTCGTAAATCTGGTTAAGCTGTGCATCGTGCTCACCGAGCCTTTCTTTAATGAGTTTTAACTGCTCTCTCATATCATTTTCTCTCAACAAAGTGCGTCTGACTTCTACGAAGGCCCTCATTATTGCGATATTCATTTGAATGGCCTTTTCAGAATTCAAAATGCCGCTGAGCATCGCGACGCCCTGTTCTGTAAAAACGTAAGGAAGGTAACGCCTTCCTCCTCTGCCTTTTGAGGTCACATTTTGCAACCTCAAAGGCTTGGCACTTTTTTCTGAGGTTTCAAATTGAAACCTCAAATCCTCATACTCTTCATTAGTCAACTGAAACATAAAATCTTTTGGAAATCGCTTTAGGTTTCGCTTCACTGCAAGATTAAGTGCTTTGGTTTCAGTTTCATACAAGGCAGCCAGGTCGCTGTCGACCATGACCCTCTCACCGCGGACCTCATAGATCCTGTTCTGAATGCTTCGAATGATTTTCATAAGTTGATTTTATGCAGATGTATTATAAAGTTTAAACAAGTTTGGATAAGAACATATCATTTCCCAACGCGCAGCATGACTCACAATTCGCCTTTCTTAAGGAGCTCTACGGCAATATTCGCAGCCCTGGCCGTCAAAGCCATAAAGGTGAGGGAAGGATTTTGGTTGCCCGTTGAAGTCATGCAGGCGCCATCGGTGACGAAGACGTTGGTGCAGGCATGCAATTGATTGTTGCCATTGAGCATGGAGGTTTTCGGATCCTTTCCCATGCGACAACCACCCATTTCGTGAATGTCGAGACCGGGTGACCATTTCAGATCCTGGGTTTTTACATTCTTTCCTCCTGAAACTTGCATCATCTCTGCGCCCTGCTGGAGAAAATCATTCAACATCTTTTCGTCATTCTCCGCATAATCAACACTGGTAACCAGCTGTGGAATGCCCCAGGGATCTTTGAGATCCGGATGCAGGCGCACATGACTGGTGACCTGTGGAATAATCTCACCCTGCATGGACATGTATGCGCTCCAGTTTCCCGGTTCAGTCAAAGCTTCTTTAAATTCGGTTCCCACACCTTCCGCATCAGCACGGTTGCGGCCAGCTCCCCAAAAAGTGATATAACCCCGTTGGAAATCCTTTTCCTGTTTATGCAAATTGCGAAAGCTCGGTATCAACATGGCCAAGGGGCGACGACCGTAGTAATACTTATCCGTTGGACCATCAATGTCGGCGGTGATCACGCCACGATAGTTCTGGAAAGCCATGTAATGCCCCAGGATGTTGTGGTCATTGCCCAATCCATTCGGAAATCGCCTGGAGGTTGAATTCAGCAGGATGAGGTTACTATTGAGGCAAGACGCGTTTACGAAAATGATTCGGGCGAAATATTCTGTTATTTCTTTTGTGTTGGCGTCGATCACGCGTACGCCTGTGGCTTTGCTTTTTCTCTCATCGTAAATAATGGAGTGCACAACCGAATCCGGGCGCATGGTGAGATTGCCAGTGGCCATAGCCCAGGGCAACGTGGAAGAATTAGAGCTGAAATAGGCACCAAAGGGACAGCCCCGATGACAAATATTTCGGGCCTGGCATTTGCCGCGACCCTGCCTCAGGTGAATCTCTTTCGGTTCAGTGAGGTGAGCGCACCGTCCCACGATCATGCGCCGTTCCTTATAATGTGCATTGAAACGAGCGCGCATATTATCTTCCACGCAATTGAATTCCCATGGCGGCAGAAATTCTCCATCAGGCAGGTTTTCGATGCCGTCGCGGTTACCGCTGATGCCCGCGAAAATTTCCACATGGCTATACCAGGGCGCCAGGTCTTTATAGCGAATGGGCCAGTCCGTTGCAAAGCCGTCACGCGCCGGTCCATCGAATTCGAAATCACTCCAACGTTGCGTTTCGCGTCCCCACATGAGTGACTTTCCACCCACCTGGTAACCACGGATCCAATCGAAAGGTTTTTCCTGCACATAGGGATGTTCCTTGTCTTTCACAAAAAATTGTTGCGCGCTCTCGTCGAAGGCGTAACACTTGCTGACGACAGGATTTTCATCAATTGTCTTTTTGGTGAGTTGAAGGCGATGATCGAATTGCCAGGGATCCTTAACTGCGGTGGGATAATCTTTTTTGTGTACGATATTTCTTCCGCGCTCCAGCACCAGTGTTTTCAGTCCGTAATCGCAAAATTCTTTGGCGGCCCAGCCCCCGCTAATACCCGAGCCAATGACGATGGCGTCATAAGTGTTTTGGCTTGTTGCCTTCAGGTTGAGTGAGGTGGAGTCGGGCATGAGCGGGAGTTTATCAAATTTAACGAAAAGGGCGAACGCCGTTACACGTTCTTATTTGGTCAGGAATTTCCTCTTCTTGTTCCAGCGTTCGCGCAACCTGATGGAATCGAATCCAAGATAATTGCCTGCCGACAACTGATTTTGCCCTTCGCTTTCAAACCGAATCGTATGTTTGCCAGCCGCTAGCCGGTAGCTGCCGAGGTAGAGGTCTTTTACTTTTAAATCTTTGGAATAAAAATCAAATTTGCCTATTGCAGACCCGGAAGTGGAATCCATCCACAGGCTCAAATTTTTGCCATCAATATAGATTCGGAATATGCCATAATCCGGCGCATGCGTAAACCTCAGCACAAGTCCTCGATATTCTTCCTTTGCAATATTAAACGAAAGATCAAGTGAGGCAGAGTTGTCTATAGGTCGAAACAACAACTGGCCCTCTCCCGTCCAGTCGTATCCTTTTTGCAATTCCATCTTGCCCGATGTAGCCTGTGCAGTGGCCATCATATCTTTTACCTCCAGCGTGAAATCAAGATCCGGAACAATACGTTTTGCCAGGGGTGGCAGCTCAGCAAAGCGTTTAGGCGTTCCCGTTTGATACCAAAATGCTACAGTGGCGATATCATCTTCCCTTTCAACATGGCCTTCCACTTTTCCGGATTCTGTTTCGTCCGCGCTCATCCAGCCCTTATGTTCAATTTCGAAACGCAACGACTTATTGAAGTAGATGGGATCGGCAACGTGCCATCTGTACATGCTGTATCGCACGCCCAGTTCACCGATGTCGTCGCTGGTCATGAAATTGCAACCGTAATATGGGAATTGTGTTTCACTCAATCCCCAGGCCATCAGGAAATAATCTTCGGTTCCGGTTCCCTGGATGGAAGGTTTGTTTTCGCCGTCTACGTAGAATTTGGCATCGCCTTCGCCGAACCATTCCGGACTTCGTGAACGAACAGACATCACTGTGCCCACATAGTGGCCCTGGCCTTTAGCGTCCAGCACCAGGTAATCTTTGCCCGTTTTTTCAGGGAATTCATTCCGGTATTGCGCACAAAAATAGGCGGCCTCTTTAAGCGGTACATCATATTCGGTATAATCAATGTGGTAATAAAAACTTCTTACGCGTTTTTTACTTTCATTCGTAATGGTGATCCTTGCCCGCTTGGCAAATGGCATGGGCCAGTAACAATTGTAGCCATCTCCTCCCTCTACCTGAACAGGTACCGATTTTACTTCAAGGCGCTCTCCAAAACCTGCAGCAAAAAAGTCTCCCAGTGGAGCTTCTACCGCGGGTTCACGAGAATCATCCCAATACATGCGAATGACCATTTCATCCGGCCTTGCAGAACCGCCGGCTTCCAGCCAGTTTGGCCGGGCTTCATTAAAAGTGAGCCAAATGTGGCGAATGACACCTGCGCCGTGAATGTCAGCGATTTCTTTCGTTTCCCCTGACTCGATGTATTTAATCCGGTCCTCGTTGCTATTGGGATTGGGATCTGCGGAAGTAATCGCCTTCGATCGGGCGCCAATGGTTTGTGTAAGATTTGAAAGATCCTGCGCTGAAGCGTTTTGCCGGTCGGCGAAAACAATGATTACAAGCAGGAGCAGAACGCTCTTCCGGAAATGACCATGGATGGAACTGTTAATACAAGTATTTTTTAGGAATTGCAAAATAAAGAATACCTATTACCACGCCGGTAAGTATGGCCATCCAATGAATACCAAAAAGGATAAGAAAAGACGCAATAGCGCCGAGGAAGAACTTTAAAATACCCGCTGCATCCTTTAAAATAAGCTTCATTTTAATTGATGTTTATGATACTAAAGATAGTTCATGCTGAGTTACAATTTCAGCTTCTAACCAATTTTCCATAACCGCTCCAATGAAATATTTATCTTCATCCGGAAGATGAGTATCATTGGGGCGGTTTTGTTTCCAGGCATTTCAAACCCGACGAGATTTAAATGATTGGCATTTGAACACAGTATCCAGCAATACATACCGGAGTTTTGTTCTTGGGATGCTGACCCTGGTATATATCTTTAATTTTATAGACCGGCAACTGCTTGTCATTTTGCAGGAATCCATAAAAAAGGATTTGCAACTTTCCGATACCCAGCTCGGCCTGTTATCCGGGTTTACCTTTGCCATTTTCTATGTTACCATGGGCATTCCCATCGCGCGCCTCGCCGATAGAGGGAACCGGAGAAATATTGTTTCCCTGTCGCTGGGTATTTGGAGCCTGATGACCGCCTGCTCCGGCTTGTCGCGGAATTTTCTTCAATTGTTATTGGCGCGCATAGGCGTTGGCGTTGGGGAGGCGGGCGGTAGCCCACCAGCCCATGCGATGATCTCCGACTATTTTCCTCCCGAAAAAAGGTCCACAGCACTCTCTGTCTATTCCGCAGGTTTATATTTGGGCATCCTGGCCGGCTTCTTAATGGGAGGATATTTGAACCAGCAGCTGGGGTGGAGGGCTGCCTTCTTTGTGCTGGGTATTCCTGGTTTGATTTTTTCCTTGCTGTTTTACACCACCGTTAAAGAACCAAAAAGAGGGGCCACGGATCTGGGACCCACAGTAGAAAACAATATACGTTCCTTTGGGGAGACGTTAAAATTTCTATTGGCCACCAAGACCTTTGTATTACTTGCCTTTGGTGGGGGTCTGCATGTGTTTTGCATTTACGGCATAGTCAATTGGACGCCTTCCTTTTTGGCCAGGCTTCATGGAATGACGAGTTCGCAAATAGGACTTTCCCTTGGCCTGGTCTTTGGCCTGGGCGGAGGCCTGGGCACTTTCGCCGGCGGATACCTGACGGATCGTTTTGGAAAGAAAGACAAGAGTCGTTACCTGAAAATTCCGGCTTATGGAATTATACTCTCTATTTTCTTCGCTGCAGGTGCTCTCTTTCTGAAGCCCGATTTTCTTTCACTTGGCTGTTTCGCTGGCGTCGCATTCCTGCATAGCATGTACCTGGGACCCGCCATTGCCGTGGCCCATGGCCTGGTGCCCGCTTCCATGCGGGCGCTAACTTCCGCCATCTTGTTTCTGGTTTTGAACCTGATCGGTTTGGGCTTTGGACCCCTGGTGGTGGGACTGATCAGTGATTCGCTTGCACCAAAGCTGGGTAACGAATCCCTTCGCTGGGCCATGTCCGTTACTTTGTTTGTCAGCATGGCATCAGTCTTTCTTTTTTTTCGCGCGGCTCAAACCTTATCTCGCAGCTCCGCCATCAATGGTTAAACAAATTCCACTTACGAAAGAAGCTTCATCCGACGCGAGGTATAGATAGCCATTGGCAATATCGTCTGGAACTCCCCATTTCCCCAGGGGTATCGTGGGAATGCTTTGTTTACGCACTTCTTCGGGCATGGCATCGGTCATGGCCGTTTGAATAAATCCTGGAGCGATACAATTGACCGTGATTCCAAACCGACCCAATTCCATCGCCCAAACTTTGGTCATGCCAATAATGGCCGACTTGGTGGCTACATAGTTAGTTTGTCCGAAATTTCCCCGAATAGCAACATTCGAAGAGGCCGAAACAATACGGCCATAATTCTGCTCTTTCATCACAGGCGCCACCGCCTGCGTGCAATTAAAAACGCCCGTGAGGTTCACGGCGATGACATCGTCCCATTCCTGCTTCGACATTTTGAGTAAAGTCCGATCCCTGGTGATACCAGCGTTGTTGATCAAAATATCTATTCGTCCAAAATGATCCAGTGCTTCAGCCACAGCTTTCTGCACCTGGTCCATCTCCGTCACAGATATTTTTTTGAAGATGGCTTCATGTCCATCTTTCCTGAGTCCCTGAACCACTTCTGCACCTTTGTCGGACATATCCCACAAAATAATTTTGGCGCCTTCTCTTGCAAATCTTTCGGCAGTGGACAGGCCGATCCCATTGGCCCCGCCGGTAATTAGCGCAATTTTCCCTTTTAGTCTCATTCTTTTCTTTAATTCCAAGATAGCCAAAAATTGAGGAACCCGAGAAAGGTAGTGAGCTGTTGGTTGGATCTTTTAATTTGATTTCTTTCGATCAACTATTTTTCTATTTTTGATTTCCTCAACCGAATACAATGCATCGCATTTTGATCATTCTGCTTTTGTCGATTGCATCGACCGCCTCTGCCAGCCCGCAACAAAAACAATATAGCATCCTAACCGAAGCCGCTCCTGAAGCGGGGGGATTTTCGGCCGCCCGACTAGCACGACTGGATTCAGGCATGAGCGATTGGGTAAAAAAGAAATGGGTAAACGGTTCCGTGGTGCTCATTGCACGCAAAGGCAAGATTGTTTTTTACAAAGCTTATGGTTCCAACGACCCGGATACGAGAGCGCCGCTCGATAAAACGGGGATCTTTCGGATCGCCTCACAAACCAAGGCGATTACCACTGTGGCAGCAATGATATTATGGGAAGAAGGTAAATTCTACCTGGATGACCCGGTCGCCAAATACATTCCCGCCTTCGCCCATCAAAAAGTTTTGGAAAACTTCAACGCAAAAGATACCACCTATACAACGGTCCCGGCTAAACGACCCATTACCATTCGCGATCTGCTCACACAGACTTCCGGACTCGGATACCCGGGAATCGGCAGTCCTGATGAAAATGCGATTTATGCGAAAAATGATTTAACAGGTGGCGTCGGTGTGAACAACCAAAAACTGTCTGACGCGATGAACCGCCTGGGCGAGGTGCCGTTATTTTTTCAACCCGGTGAAAAATGGATGTACGGATTAAATACCGATTTGTTGGGACGGCTTGTCGAGATATGGTCGGGCATGACGCTGGAGGAATTTTTCACGAAGCGAATCTTCAGGCCGCTGGGTATGAAGGATACTTATTTTAACCTTCCCGCGGAAAAGGGTTCGAGGTTGGTGAATTTTTTCCAACAGGATTCCACGGGTATCATCAAAAAGCAGGACAAGGTTTTTGGCGGCGCACTCGATATGAAATTCCCATTAGTTAAAACGGAATATTTTTCAGGAGGCGGTGGTTTGAGTTCAACCATTTACGACTATGCAGTTTTCCTTCAGATGCTGTTGAATGGCGGCACGTACAATGGGGTAAGGCTCTTGTCTCACAATACGGTTCGCATGATGACGATGAACCAGATTGGTGACCTGTATGTAAGTCTTGGAGGTGTGAAGTCTGAAAATAAATTTGGATTTGGTTTTTCCATAATCACTGAAAATGGAAGCAGGTCAACACCCAGCCAGGTAGGAACCTATTCCTGGGGAGGAGCATTTTCAACTTCTTACTGGGTAGATCCCAAGGAAGAAATGATCGTTCTCATTTACCGGCAAATGTGGGGACCGCATGTTGCCGAAACAGATAAAGCATTTCGTCCCCTGGTTTATCAGGCCATCAATGACTGATGCGACGCTGGGACTGACCATATTGGTTTAGGTATTGCCCGCCCGAACGTTTCGTTCGGAACGGGCGGGGGTATTGGGAAAGAATGAATCCTGAATCTTGAATCTTGAATCCTGAATTCTACATTATTCATGTTCTCTTAAATATTTTTCCCGAAGCGCAGATTTCAGAAATTTCCCTACGGAAGTTTTCGGTATAGCTTCGATAATGGCGAATCCATCTGGGAGCCAAAATTTTGCGAACCTGTTACCAAGAAATTCTTTGAGCTCATCAGGCGAAATTGCTTCACCCGCTTTTGGTACAATAAATGCAAATGGCCTTTCCATCCACTTCTCATGAGGGATGGCGATCACGGCGGCTTCCAGAACCAACGGATGATCCATCAAAGAATTTTCCAGCGCCACGGAGCTGATCCATTCTCCACCTGATTTGATAAGGTCTTTGCTTCGGTCTTTGATTTCAATAAATCCTTCTTCGGTAATCGTAACAATGTCTCCTGTTCTCAGCCATCCATCGTCAGTGAATTTTCCCTGCTCATCTGTTTCAAGATAGTACGAAGCCGCAACCCAGGGTCCGCGAACTTCGAGCTCTCCCATCGTAATCCCATCCCAGGGTATGAGGCCCGATTCGTTTCTTCCGCGAATCTCTACAAAAGGTACCGGCATGCCCTGCTTGACGGCGTGTTTGTATTGATCCGCCTTAGAAGCTGTTTGCAGTTTACTGGTCGTGACTGAGGTGGTTCCTAATGGAGACATTTCCGTCATCCCCCAGGTATTGAGCACTTTTATTCCATGTCGTTCCTGGAAGGATTCAATCAGCGATTGCGGTGCAGCCGCACCACCCAATACAATCAGGCGCAGTGAGAGGTTAAATTCATGCGCATGGTCTTCAAGTTTCTTCAGGATATTTCGCATCACCGTGGGTACACCGCCTGTTATCGTTACTTTCTCGCTTTCCATCAATTCAAGCAGGCTTTCCGCATCCAGGTGTGGACCCGGAAATACCTGGCTTGCACCTACAAATGTGCAGGAGTAGGGGAAGCCCCAGGCGGCCGCATGAAACATGGGCACGATGGGTAGTACCACATCCTGTTCAACTATCCCTCCGCCGCTGCAACTGAGCAGGAAGGCCATCGAATGTAGCACGATAGAGCGATGGGAATAAAGAATTCCCTTGGGCCTTCCCGTAGTTCCAGATGTGTAACACATGAAGGCCGCGGAATTTTCATCTCCTTCGAAGAATTCAAATCGTTGTTCATCACCGGCGGCCAACAAAGATTCGTAATTCAAATATGTTGCGGGCAAGGGTTCTGCCGTTTGTGGGACGACAATGATTTTTGAAAT
>Ga0157375_10001053_pt1 | contig 23786 bp, 20 predicted proteins | sample M35metaG_FD_115311 | JGI IMG/M metagenome (GOLD analysis project Ga0157375, IMG submission 115311) | Miscanthus rhizosphere microbial communities from Kellogg Biological Station, Michigan, USA - M3-5 metaG | ecosystem: Host-associated > Plants > Roots > Rhizosphere > Soil | place: USA: Michigan... | reverse complement strand
TGCCCGCGATCAATCGTCCTGGTGGCGCTTGGGCACGTCGACCTTGCCGGTGACGTTGTGATGATGCAGGTCGCCGCTGCCGGCAGAATGCACGACGAAGTTGCCGCCGATGCCGTCGACGGTCACGTCGCCCGAACCGATCGAGCCGACCGTCACGTCCCCGCCGGCGCGGTCGACGATGACATCGCCGGAACCGACCGACTCGATCTGCACGCCGCCGTGGACATCGGCGAATTTCAGGTCGCCAGAACCGACGTGACCGACCTTGGCCTCGCCGCGTACCTTGGTTGCACGAATATCGCCGGAGCCCACACGCACGACGTTGACACTGCCGATATCCTCGATCGTGGCATCGCCGGAGCCGACCTTGATCGTCACCGCGCCGGCAATGTGATCGGCCTGCAGGTCGCCGGAGCCGGAACCGAAGTTCAGCTCGGCGATGTTCGCGACGATCGCGTCGCCCGACCCGGCGTCGATGTCCACCGGCAGATCGGTCGGCAGCCGCACTTCTAGATCGATATAGGCGTAGCTCGTGCCGAACCAGTTCACGTGGCTATCGTGATTCTTCTTCGTTTCGACGCTGACGTGGTCGCCGACGCGTTCCTGGTTCACGACCAGTTCTTTCAGCCACTCCTCCTCCGAGGCGCAGGCCTTGCCACGAACCTCGATGCGCTTCAGTCCGGCAACGCCGCTGACGTGTGCGTCGCTCGAGCCGAGCACCAGTTGCAGGCCTTTGAGCCCGGCCGGGTCGATATCGAGGTTGCGTTCAGCCGAGAACTTGCATTCGTGCGACGCCATCGCGGCGCCGCTGGCGGCGAACAGGACAAGACCAATCAACATGCGCATCGGAGCATTCTCCATGGGAACCAGGGTTGGGATGCGCGCGGGGCAAAAAGGGTTTACACGCCATTGCGTTCAGGGTCCGCCTTGTCCTCTGCCTTGGCCCGGAGCCAGTAGCCTTCCTGCCCGGCAAGATCGAGCCCGTCGAGCGCCGTGCCGTCGGCGGCCGCCATCGCCTCCATGCGCCGGAAACGCCGCTCGAACTTGGCATTGGCGCCGCGCAGCGCACCGGAATAGTCGACGCCGGCGAGGCGCGCCAGATTGACGGCTACGAAGAGCACATCGCCGACCTCGTCGGCCACGCGCGCCGCATCGCCGCCGTGGACGAGTTCGTGCCTGACCTCGTCGAGTTCTTCGTGCAGCTTGTCCAGCACCGGCTCGGGCGTGCGCCAGTCGAAGCCGATCGCCGCGGCGCGCTTCTGCAGCTTCAGGGCGCGCTGCCATTCGGGCAGGCCGCGCGGGATGCCGGCCAGCGCGCTCGCGTCGACGGTCTTGCCGCTGGCCGCGCGCTCGGCGGTCTTGAGCGCTTCCCAGACGACGGTCTGCTGTTCCGCACCGTCGACGGCCCGCAAGTTTCCATCGGCGTCCGGGAACACGTGCGGATGGCGACGGATCATCTTGTTGCAGATGGCGTCGACGACATCGGCAAAGCGGAAGTGGCCGGATTCCTCGGCCATGCGCGCATGGAACACGACCTGCAGCAGCAGGTCGCCGAGTTCGTCGCGCAGGTCGGGGTAGTCGCGCCGATCGATCGCATCGGCCACTTCGTAGGCTTCCTCGATCGTGTACGGCGCGATCGTGGCGAAATCCTGCTGCACGTCCCACGGACAGCCGGTCCGGGGATCGCGCAACGCCGCCATGATGCGCAGCAGGTCGTCGATGGTGTGGGATGTCATGCGCGCCGCCGAAATCCGCAAAGCAGCGATTCTGCCGTGAATCGCACCGCGCGAAAACTGCTGCGTCTCCGGGAAATCATCAATTCCCAACGATTCTCCAGCGTTTTCCTCAAGTGACGAAGCCGGCACCGGCGGACACTGCATCCGCACGATGGTGCGACGGCGTCGACAGGCCGTAATTCGCAACCGCGCCTGCCGTAGCACATCGGTGTCGCCGGAATATCGGCTGCGAGAACCGCATTTCCTGCGTGTCCAACCACTACCTAAGGAGAAAACACATGAAAACCCGGCCAACACTTGCGGCGCTGACCGTCGCAATCGGTCTGGTGGCTTCAGCCTTCGCACCACGGGCCAACGCTTGCTCGAACCTCGACGACCTGAGGGCCGCCAGGACCGGCGCCCAGGTCGATGCCTTCGCCAAATTTGCCGGCACCATCAAGGCCGCGCAGGGCCAGGCTGCCAGCGTTCAGGCAGTCCAGGGAGTGCCGGCAGCAAACCTCATGCTGTTCAATCCGAAGCACTCGATCGTCGGCTTCTGGAAGTTTGCCTTTACCGCGCCGGACGGCGTGACCGGCGTCGACTGGGGCTTTCAGAGCTGGCACAGCGACGGCACGGAAATCACGAATTCCGGCGGGCAACTGCCGGCGACCGGCAATTTCTGCACGGGTGTATGGGAACAGCACGTCGGCGGTGGCTACCACCTCAATCACTGGGCGATCGCCTGGAACCTGCCCGGCACCGACCCGTCCGACCTGGCCGGCCTGCTCAACATTCGCGAAGTCGTCAGCCTCGATAGCAGCGGCAACTCGATGACCGGCACGTTTTCATACGACTTCTACTCGCCGGACGGCACGTACCAAGGACATGTCGGCGACGGCACCGTCACGGGTACGCGCATCACACCATAGGGCGCCGATTGATCCGAATCGAAATGGCCCGCAGTCCGGCAGCGGCGCTGACGCACGCTGCTGCCGACTTTCGATCGAACGTGCAATGCCTCCGGAATTGTCCAGGGCAGTGCGGGCGAGCCCATGCGACGATATCTCCTGCGACAGCAACCTTTCAGGAATGCAGCAACGCGGCCCAATCGACCGAAGCGTCACCGAACGCCAAGAAATCCGGATTGAGCAGCGATTCCTTCGTGTTGTAGCGCAGCGGCTCGCCGGTCGTCAGCGACACGCCGCCGCCGGCCTGCTCGAGCACGCACTGGCCCGCGGCCGTATCCCACTCCGAGGTAAGACCGTAACGGATGTATAGATCGACCTGCGCCTGCGCGGCCCGGCAGAACTTCAGCGACGAGCCGAGCGGCTTCAGATCGTGCGGACCGAGTTTGTCCAGCGCGGCGAGGGTGCGCGGGTCCGCATGCGAGCGGCTGCCGGCGACCACCGTTGGTATTGCCCGCCGGCGCGTGCGCAATTCCACTTTTCCACTTTGCCCACTCTGACCGTGGGCATGCCCGCCGCGCCATGCCCAGAACATCTCGTCGAGCACCGGCGCAAAGACGATGCCGAGCACCGGGCGGTGCTCCTCGATCAAGGCGATGTTGACGGTGAACTCGCCGTTGCGCTTGACGAACTCGCGCGTCCCGTCGAGCGGGTCGACCAGCCAGTAGCGCCCCCAGCCGCGGCGTTCGCTCCACGCAACCTGCTCGGCTGATTCCTCCGACAGCACCGGAATCGGCGGCGTCAGCACATGCAATCCGTCGAGAATGGCCCGATGCGCGGCGAGATCGGCGGCGGTCAGCGGCGAGTTGTCCTGCTTGCGCTCGACCGCGAAATCGCTGTCGTAGATATCGAGGATCGCACGGCCGGCCGTGCGAGCGATCGCGCAGCAACCACGCGCAAGCCCTTCCATGTCGACGTTCATGGCTTCGGCAGGAAGCGGCCGGCGAGATATTCGCGGGCGATGAACAGCGCCGCGATCGAACGACCTTCGCTGACATCGGGGCGGCCGATCAGTTCGTGCAGTTTCGACAACTTCCACTCGACGACTTCGAGTTCTTCCGGCTCATCGCCGGCGAGGCGTTCCGGGTAGAGGTCGCGTGCCAGCACAACGTGCGTCATGCTGGTCATGTACGCCGGCGACAGCGACAGCGTCGCGAGGATATGCATCTCGCGCGCACCGTAGCCGACTTCCTCCTTCAACTCACGGTTCGCTCCCTGCTCGACCGTTTCGTCGCGATCGAGCCGCCCCTTCGGCAGGCCGAGTTCGTAGCGATCGATGCCGGCACCGTATTCGCGCACCAGCAACACCGTGTCGTCGTCGAGCATCGGCACGATGATCGCCGCACCGAGACCGGAGCCCTTCAACCGTTCGTAGGTCCGCCGCTCGCCGTTGGAAAATTCAAGATCGAGCAGTTCGACTTTGAGGAAATGGCTGCCCTCGGCAAGCCGCGTGGAATGAACAACAGGAGGTTTGCGCATCACGACATTGTAACGCGCGCTGCGCTTTGTTTTGCTGTCGTGGTTCCTTATTGGTGATCAGTGCAGCGCAGGGGCTGCCACTTGCCATGGAGTCAACTCGTTAACCAACGAGTACAGGGCTTCCACTCGCCTGCGGCGAGCGGGTTACTTTCTTTGCTTGTGCAAAGAAAGGTAACCAAAGAAACACACCCCCGTCGGCGCGGTCTCCAGGCATCCGGCAACTGCTCCTGCGTTGCTCTACCTCCGGCATCCATGCCGTCGCCTGCCTTCCGACTTCGCGAGGGTACTCCGGGGTTCGCTGGATGTACGTCCGTGTACATTCAGCGAACGGGCGCACATCGTGTGCGCCCTCCTGCGGACTTGTCCTACGCACCCTCGCCGCGCCTCAGGGGCCCCGGTTGGGCGGCCTCCTGCCGCAGAAGCAAGGGCAAGAGCTAAAACCTTCTGCTCCAACTCGTCGAGGCAGTGCAGGGATGCACGGATTCGAGGATCAACGGCACCGTTCGCGGTGCCGAGCATCGCAGCCCGTGCCGGAAAATGCCCGAAGGGGCGCGGCGATGGATCGCCGCGCTTGCGAAGCAGTACACGGACGTACTGTCTGAGCAACCCGGCGCGGGCGAGAAGCGCAGGGGATTTTGCCGCGCACGAAGCGCGGCAAAACGCCGCGTCCGGTGCCTAGCCTTTTTGGTTACTTTTTGGGCAATGCGCCGCTGGAGCGGCGCGAACAGCGAAGCTGGCGGCGGAGCCGCGCAGGGCAGGATGCCCGGAGTCATGCCAAAAAGTAACCCGCTCGCCGCAGGCGAGTGGAAGCTTCTAAGAAATAAGCACGCCAAGAACTCAAGAAGCTGGATTCCCGCTTGACTTACGTTTGCGACCAGCGGAAAAGCCAATTAGCGAAACTAGGCCAGTCCCAACGTCATCGCCTCGCGATGCAACGCCGGCGTCCCCGCCAGCACACTGTTCGAAGCCAGCGTGAGCTCCCTGCCGGCGAGGTCGGTGAACACGCCGCCGGCTTCGCGCACGATTACCGCGAGGGCGGCGATGTCGAGGATATTGACGTCGGACTCGATGACCAGGTCCAGGCTGCCGCGCGCGAGCAGATGATAGTGGTAGAAATCGCCGTAGCCGCGCGTGCGCCCGCAACGCTGGATCAGGCGTGCCAGCGCATTCCAGCCGGGGCCGCGCGACAATGTCTTGACGTTGCCGAACGAGATCGCCGTCTGCGCGTCGAATGCGCCGGTCTGCGCGACATCGATGCGTTCGCCGTTCAGAAACGCGCCGCCGCCGCGCCGCGCCCAGGCGGTTTCGCCGAACTGTGCGGCGCTCGACACGCCGAGCACGAGCTCACCGCCGTGCATCAGTGCGATCTGCGTCGAGAACATCGGGTAGCCGCGTACGAAGCTGCGCGTGCCGTCGATCGGATCGATCAGCCAGAGCAGGTCACCCTCACCTTCGCGGCCTTCTTCCTCGCCGTAGAAGGCGTGATCCGGGAATTTCGCCTTGAGCACACGTTTGATCGTTGCCTCGGCCTCGCGGTCGGCGATCGTGACGGGCGTCATGTCGGCCTTGGTTTCGACCGCAAATGCTCCGCGGTAGTGGCGCGCGATGACCTGCGCGGCCGCATCGGCTGCCGCGCGCGCGGTGTCGAGCGCCGCGTCGAGGAATGTATTTGTCAGCATTGTATATATTGTCGCGTGTTCATGGCACCGGCGGGATCAGCGGGCGCCCGCGGATTTCGAGATTGCGCGAACCGTCGGCCTGAGCCTGGCCGATGAACTGCAGTGCCTCGCTTACCTGCGCATTGTCACCACGCGAGGCCAGGCGTGCCTGCGCCTCGTAGGCGTTCCGGTTGGCCTTGAATGTGCCTGCGAGCTCCAGCGGTCCGCCGAGGTCATCCACGACGCCGGCGATGCTGCCGTCCGCCGTCGAGGCAAACGTCGCCCGCAGATCGCCGAGCTTCGCCTGCGCGGCACCGGCAACTGCCGCGTCGTGCCATCGCACCGTCCCTGCGGCGTCATCGAGCCACTGGTCGTGCAAACGCGCGTGCGCAATGTCGATTTCGATCGTGCCGAGCAGTTCGAGCATCGGGATCGCCAGCACCGGCGCGGCTAGCCGCGCCGGCATGCGCAGCGTCGCATCGTCGAATGCGGTTTGACCGCCGCTGTAGTTGACGATGCCGCTACCGCCCATGCCATCGCCGGCCACGGTCACGTGCGCGACGATCTCGCCGCGCAGCAGCGGCTGCGCCTGCAGCTTCCAGTCGATCGTGCCGAGGCTCATGCCAAGCACTTCCGCAGCGCCGGCGTGACCCTGCCAGATTGAACCGGTCAAGTCGTGCATCCGGACCGGAACGAGCGCATCGGCGCCGAAACGATAGGCCAGCTCGGCCGGGCAAGTCCACGCTACCACGCCCGCAATCGCAACGAGCAAGAGGATGCTGATCAGCACTCCGCGCAGGAATCTAATCATCGCAGGAAGACGAGCGCGCACCTGCGCGGCGCGCCCGAACCGCGCCGGCCACGAGTCACGGTTCCTCCAACAGGACGCGCGCGTTGACCAAGCCCATGCCTTCGACGCGATCGGCGGAAAAGTCCGTCGCCTGGACACCGTAGTCGCGGCCGAGATTGTCGACCCAGCCGATCAGCGCATCGAAATTCGCGGTTTCGAAACTCACCCGTGCGCTTTTCGCGCCGATCGGCTCGACGCGCTTGAGCGCCGTCGCCAGCCCGGCGCCACGCGCGGTGACGTCGGCCAGCGCGAACAGCGACTTGCCCTGCCGATCGACCTGACCGTGCACGCCCTTCGCGCGCAAGGCGGTCAGCTCGCCGGCCGATTGCCGCATCCATGCCAGGTCGTTGCGTTCGCGTTCGACGCGCGCCTGCAACTGCTCGCGCGCACGCGTCAACGGATACCAGACGAACGACCAGCCGAGCAGCAGTGCGACGGCGACGGCACCGATCGCCAGCATGCGCCGGTCGCGCGCGGACAACCCTTGCCACCAGGCCGCGATCACGGCTTCGTCCTGCTGATGTGCAGGCGCCCGTCGACGCCCTTGTCGCTGGTGTTCGCCGAGGTCACTTCCGCGTGGAGCCCGATGTTGGTGAGCTGCTCGCGTACCAGATCGAGCGCCGGCACATCGGGCGCGCGCAGACCGATCTCCAGCGTCGCGTTGCGATACTCGACGCTCTTGAGCGACACGCGTGTGGTACCGGCGAGGATCGGACCGATGCGGTCGAGCAGCGCCAGCAACCCGCTGCCGTTCTCGCCGCCGCGCATGCGCGCCAGTGCGCTTTCCATCAGCTGGCGCGGATCGCCGGCCACATTCGCGAGCTCCGGCAGATTCGCGCGCAGCGCAGCGCGTTGCTCGTCCTCGAGCCGGTCGGACTCGCGATTCAGGCGCAGCCAGTCGCCGGCCGCGTAGACAACCGCCAGCACCACGGCGGCGCCGGCGAGCAGCGCGGCGCGCCGCCACAACTGCGGCAGAGGAAGGTGACGATGGCTCGCGGCGAATTCGCCTTGCAGCAGATTCAATTCGGGTTCACGCACGAGCTGCGCAGCGAGAAATGTCAGCGCATCGAGCTGGCGTTCGTGGTAGCCGGAAACGGTGATCGGCAACGTCTGGCGCGGCGCCTGACGGAAATCGAAAACTTCCGCGGCCGGCGCAGCGACGAGGCTGAGCCATTGCGAGAGTGCAGGTGGATCGCAGGCCACGGCATGCGTCGCGCTCCAGCGCAGCAACGCACGCTCGGGCTCGATCATCAACGTCGCCTTCTCGGCGTTGGCGGCAAGGGCGAGCGCTTCCGGGATCATGACGTCGGCGCTGATTCCGGCTTGAGCCAGCGTGTCGATCCAGCCGCGCAGCGTTGCGCGAGCGACGATGGCGACGGCAATTCGCCCGCCGGCGATCGTGTCCGGCAGCGCGAAATGCAATTCCTCGACCGGGCTGGCCAACTGGTCTTCCAGCGCGAACGGCACGGCCTTGGCCAACTGTGCGCGCCGCGTCGACACGGCGTCGGCCTCGAGCAGGACGACATGCTCGGAAGGCACGAGCACGATGATGCGCTGCGAGCGCGCAAGCGTGGCTGCCGGCGGTGCGCCGGCATTCGTGCCGGATAGAACCCGCCCGCCGGCATCCTGGGCGAGCCAGCTCAGCTGGCCGTCGGCGTGCAGTCTGATCAGCAGTCGTTCGGACATGTAGCGTTTTGCGATGTGGCCTTCGGGCGCCGTCGCCGCATTGTAGCAGCGCACCGCAGGCGCTTTGCCGGCGCCATGTCGTGTATCGGATGCGCAATCGGTCGACTCATTCTTCCCCGCCGCGGCTGCGCGCCAGCACGCGAATGCCGCCGCCGGTGCCGGTACCGAGGCTGCGTTCGATCAGGCTGTAGAACGTGAACGGAAATCCATCCAGCGTGATGTCGCCGCGCGCCTCGAAATAGGCGCTGCGCACATCGTAGTAAGCACTCTCGGCTTGAACGCCGTGCACGATCGGGTCGAGATCGGCGAGGCTGGTGTAGTTGGCGTGACCTTCCTGCCAGATTCCCTGCGCGACTTGCAGCGTGCCGACGCCATTGAGCGTCATCAGCACCGGCGGGGTTGCCGTGTTGACGTTGATGCGCGTGCCGGGCGGCAGGGTGCAAACGTGCGGAGCCAGCGCCGCATAGGCATTGCCGCTGACGCCCTTCACCAGACGCAATTCCGAGACATGGATAAAACCGCGTTTGGCCTCGCGGTACGCCACGGGCTGCGCGAGATAATAAGGATCCTCGACGCCCGGCTGCACGTTCATCCAGGCTACGACGGCATCGGCCAGGCTCGGATCGAGGCGCAGTGCGTTGAGCAGGACGCGGAACTTGTCCGGCCACGGCGCGTTCGGCTGGCCGTTTGCGTCGACGAGATTGTTGAGATTGAAGCAACCATTGCGGTCGCGCATCGTCGCCGAAATCAATCCACTGGGTACCGGTGTGGGCGGCAACGGCACCGCCCAGACGCTCGAGTTCGAGTCGGACGAGCCACCGTTGGCCGCCCAATCCTGTTGCAGTACACGCGCCGCGTAGGCTTCCAGCCCCTGCGCATAGGCCTGCGCCTGCGCTTCGAGCAACTGGTTGCGTGTGCGTACGAATCCCAGTTCACCGCGATCTATCAGGCCGGCAATCAGCACGGTAGCCAGGGCTACGACCAGCAACGCCACGAGCAGGGCGACGCCGCGTTGCCCGCGATATTGCACCATGGGACTCACGGGCCGGCCCCGACCGCAGTCTTGGGCCACGACGACACCAGTTCGATGATGCGTGTGATCTCGCCGTAGTCCTTCGTCTCGATGCGGAATTCGACCGCATGCGGCAGCGCGGACAAGGACGCCGCTGTATCGGCCGGCTCGAGCGGCGGCCAACTGTCGCTCCAGTGATTGGTTTCATCCAAATAGCGTAACCGGAACGCATCGACCTGGTCGCGGAGCACCGTCACCTGCGCCGCCGTGCCGGGCGCCCGATCGAGCACCGGATAGTTGCCGCGCCGGAGCACGCCATCGTCGAGCGCGTAGGTGACACGCTCGAGGTTGGATCGCACCTCAGCCTGCGGATTGGCGAAGCCGGCGCGCGTGAGCTCGACGCTGTTCGGCGTCCCGGTAAACGCCGGCTGCGGCTCACCGTAATTTCCGCGTATTGGACGCGCGGCAGCCTGGTGCAGATCACGCTCGAGCGAGGCGACGCTGCGCATCAGCGCATGGAACGCCTCTTGCTGCTGGCCGAGCTCAGCGCGCGTTCGCACGACGGCATTCAGCCCGCCGTAGGCCAGCGCAGCCATCGACGCGAACACCGCGAGCGCAACGAGCAATTCGATCAGGCTGAAGCCCGAGGGCCGTGAACCGGCAGTCGCGAATCGGGAATCGCAAGAGCGATGGAATCGCGGAACCGGGCTCCCCGATCCCCGCTTCCCAATTGATTCGCCGCGTCGGCGGCTCACCCCCCGGGCCGGCTTCGCCGTTCGCTGCGGCATCCTGCCTGCGCAGTCCGATTCCCGTCTCCCGATTCCAGCGCTCACGGCTGCAGGTCCTCGCCCGCGAATCCGGTCAGTTGCGCCAGCGGCGTGTCGCGATCCGCGGCGGTCGACACACGTATATCGATGCGCCGGATCGTGGTCACGTCGGTCGGCTGCACGCGCACCTGCCAGCGCCAGTCGCGCGCGCCGAAGCGGCGTGTGCCGGTACTGCTGCCGGGCGGCGGAAACGGATTGCCGAGGCGCGTTTCAACGAGCAGGTCTTCGGCCAGCCAGCCGGCAATCGTGCGTTCGCGCAGCGCGGCAAACTGATCGATCTGCACCGCCGCCGTGCGCGTGAGCGCGAGCAGCGCGAGGGCCAGCACGAGCAGCCCGATGAGCACTTCCAGCAGCGTGAAGCCGCGCACGGCTCGCGGCGCAATGCCGTCAGCGCACCCGCGCATCGACGATGCTCCCGGCGACGTCACCGTTGGCGCGCCCATCGAGCCGATAGCGCGTGGTCGAATCCGGCAGCGCCAGGTCGAGCCGGAACGCTGTCAATTCGCCGGACGAAAAGCAGACGAGTTGCGGCTTCTCCGGAAATGCGGCGACATCGACGCGTTGTCCGTCGCGCGTCAGCAGCGCATCGGCGCTGACGCTCCATTTGCGCGGGCGCAATTCGCCGTCGCGCTCCGGCAGCCAGTCGGCGCGCTCGCCGCGGCTGAAGCGGTAACCGTCATGGTCGATGCTCAGCCCGATCTGGCGACCGCTCAGTTCGGCCTGCTCGCAGGCGTAGCCGATCAAGGCACGCAAACGCTCGGCGTCACGGGCGAGTTGGCGTTCGCCGCCGGCGCCGCCGACTGCCAGCGTCACGGCCACGGCAGTGACCGCAAGAATGACCGTGACAACGAGGATTTCGATCAGGCTGAAGCCTGCGGGAGATCGGGAAGCGCGAATCGGACTGCGCAGGCAGGACGCCGTAGCGAACGGCGAAGCCGGCCCGGAGGGTGAGCCGCGGACGCGGCGAATCAATCGGGAATCGCCAGACACGTAATCGGCGCGTTCCAGTGCAACCGCCGTGCGCGAGCGTCGAGCCATCTTCTTCCGATTCCCAATTCCCGGTTCTAGTCCCAATTACCGATGTCCGCGTCCTCGCCGTCGCCACCCGGCTTGCCGTCGGCGCCGTAGCTGAAGACGTCGATGTCGCCGTGGCTGCCGGGGTGCAGGTAAAGGTAAGGCCGGTTCCACGGGTCCTTCGGCGCCTTGTCGAGGTAGCCGCCCTTGCGCCAGTTGGGCGCCTCCGGGCTGCCGCTGGGCTTGCTGACCAGCGCATCGAGCCCCTGCTCCGTGCTCGGATAGACAAAATTGTCCAATTTATACATGTTCAACGCGGTGATGATCGCCTGAATGTCCTGCTTTGCGCGCACCTTGCGCGCTTCGCCCGGATGCTCCATGACCTTCGGCACCACGATCGCCGCGAGGATGCCGAGGATCACGACGACGACGAGGATTTCGATCAGCGTGAACCCCGACGCTTGCGGCCTGCAACCTGCCGGATCCCGCCGCGTGCGGGAGCGTGCCCCACTCCCGTGGGCGAACGACACATTGCGCCCGACGATTTCTGCATGGTTCATGTCGCCACCTTGTACTGAACGCCAATGGCGCCGATCATAGCAAAGCATGAACGCCGTTCCCGCAAACGATCCGCAACTCAACGCCCGCATCGACGAGTCGTGGACGCGGCGCGATCTTGCCGTGCTCTGGCATCCGTGCACGCAGATGCACGATCACGCCGCCGGCGTGCCGATGATCCCGGTGGCGCGCGGTGAGGGCGCGTGGCTGGTCGGGCATGACGGCCGCCGCTACCTCGACGCGATCAGCTCATGGTGGACCAACCTGTTCGGCCATGCGAATCCGCGTGTCGGCGCGGCGCTCAAGGATCAGCTCGACCGCCTCGAACATGTGATCTTCGCCGGTTTCACGCATGAGCCCGGCATCCGCCTGGCCGAGGAACTGTTGCGCGTGGCGCCGGCAGGGCTCGCGCGGGTTTTTTACGCCGACAACGGCTCGAGCGCGATCGAAGTGGCGCTGAAAATGAGCTTCCACTACTGGCGCAACCTCGGCCGCAGCGGCAAGACGCGATTCATCTCCTTGACCGGCGGCTATCACGGCGAAACGCTCGGCGCGCTGTCGGTCACGGACGTGCCGCTGTACCGCTCGACTTATGCGCCGCTGCTCGGCGATCCGATCTTCGTCGCCTCGCCTGATTGCTATGAGCGCGACAGCGGCGAGTCGTGGCGCGCCTATTCGTTGCGCCGCCTCGACGACATGAGGGCCGCATTGCAGAACCACGCCGACGAGGTCTGCGCCGTGATCGTCGAACCGCTGGTGCAGTGTGCGGCCGGCATGCGCATGTACGATCCTGCGTATCTCACCGGGCTGCGTGCGCTGTGCGACGAATTCGGCGTGCATCTGATTGCCGACGAGATCGCCGTCGGCTTCGGCCGCACCGGCACGCTGTTCGCGTGCGAACAGGCCGGCGTGACGCCGGATTTCCTGTGCCTGTCGAAGGGTCTCACCGGCGGGTTCCTGCCGTTGTCGGCGGTGCTGACGACCGCCGCGGTGTACGCCGCGTTCTATGCCGAGTACACAAGTGGAAAAGCATTTCTGCACTCGCACAGCTATACCGGCAACCCGCTCGCCTGCCGCGCAGCGCTGGCAACGCTCGAGATTTTCGCCAGCGAACCGGTGCTGGAGCGCAATCGAGCTCTGGCGCAGCGCCTGGGCGAACGCCTGGCCGCATTTGCCGATCATCCCAATGTCGCCGAAGTGCGCCAGACCGGTATGATCGCGGCCGTCGAGCTGGTGCGCGACAAGGCGACGCGACGCGCCTTTCCGGCCGCGGAGCGACGCGGTCTGCGCGCTTACCTGCACGCGCTCGAAAACGGCGTGCTGCTGCGGCCGCTGGGCAACGTAATCTACTTCATGCCGCCGTACGTGATCGAGCCGCACGAGATCGATCTGCTGGTCGACGTCGCCGGCAGCGCGTTGCAGCGTGCCGTCGCCTAGATCGTCCGTTACGATTCGCTCGTTGCCGTTCGCTCATTCCGATTCATGTATAACGATCGATCATGCGTATCCCGCGCGTCTACATTGCCCAACCGCTGCAGACCGGCCAGGACGCGTTGCTGCCCGAACAGGCCGGCGAGCATATCGTGCGCGTGTTGCGCCTGGAGCGCGGCCATCCGCTGATCCTGTTCAATGGCGATGGCCGTGAATACGACGCGACGCTGTCGTCGCTGGCCAGGCGTGCGGTCAGTGCGGAAGTGATCGCCGTGCGCGCCGTCGATCGCGAGTCGCCGTTGCCGCTGACGCTCGCTCAGGGCATAGCGCGCGGCGAGAAGATGGACTGGATTCTGAAGAAGGCGACCGAACTCGGCGTCGCGCGCATCGTGCCGATCGTCACCGAGCGCACCGAGGTCAAGCTCGACGAGGAGCGTGCCGAGCGGCGCATGCTGCATTGGGCGAGCGTCATCGACGGCGCCTGCGAGCAGAGCGGGCGCACGCGCCTGCCGGTGCTCGATCCACCGCAGCGGCTCGACCGCTGGCTCGGCAGCCTGGACGCGGACACCTCGCTGCGTCTGGCATTGCTGCCGGATGGCGACGTCGTCGCGCGCGCGCTGCCGACGATGACGCATGGGGCGACGTTGTGCGTCGGTCCGGAGGGCGGCCTTTCGGAGAACGACGTCATGCTGTTGCGTCAGACCGGTTTCCTCGGCCTGCGCCTGGGGCCGCGGATTCTGCGCACGGAAACAGCCGGCATCGCGGCGCTTGCGGCGCTGCAGGCGTTGCAGGGCGATATGTGAAGCATGAGTTGAACGGGAAAAATCTTGAACGCGGATCGACGCGGATCAAGTGCAATCAACGCGGATCGAGCAGGAGCAATTGTCTTGAAAAGCAGTATTCGCCCAAATTTTCTTTTTTATCCGCGAAATCCGCGTTCAAAGTTTCACGAAGCCAGCGCCTGCGCGACCAGCGTTTCGATCTGATCGAGGTTCGGAATGATGGCCTGATCGTCGCGCACGAAAACCTGTGCGTGCACGCCGATCGGGTGCTCACTCTCATCGCCGGTCGGAATCAGCAGGTCCGGCGTGATCGTCGTCAGGCGCGGGAAGCCCTGCGCCAGCATCGCGATGAACGGCATCTTGGCATTGCCGCTGAGCGCCTTGAGCACGGCGACCTTGGCGTTACCGACCGTTTCCTGCGCCGCGCGCCCGGTCAACATCGAGAACGAGAATAGCGGCAGGCGCCAGCCGCGCCATGACAGGCGGCCAAGCAACCAGGTCGGCGCGTCGGCGATTTTTTCCGGGACCGAATACGTGATGACCTCGGCCACCGTCGCGTTCGGCAGCAGCACCCGCGTCCCGGTTACCGGGATCATCAGGCCGCGGATTTCGCGACTGGTAATGTCGGCCAACGCCATTCGTAAGTCCCCTTCTCTAGTCTTTGCCGAAGTCGGCGATCATTTTGGCCGCGAGTTTCTCGGGCGAACCGACAAAGCCGACGGCACCGGTCTGCCTGACCGACTCGACCATCGTATTGATGGTGCACGTGTCCGGATCCTGCACCCACACGGCACCGCCGTGCGCCTGCATGTATTTGCTGCCTTCGATGGCGTCCTGCGCCATGCCGGAAAACACGATCGCGCCGGCGCGTTCACCGAACTCGTCGGCAACATCGCGCAGCACCTGGTCGATCGACGGGCTGTATGCTGTGCGCTCGATCAGCGGCGACAGCGTGATCACGCCCTCGTTGTCGATCAGCATGCGCTGCCGGGTGGGCACGATGACGACTTCACCGTGACCGACGCGTTCGCCGTGCGTCGGCGTGCGCACGGTCAACTGCACTGCCTTGGCCAACTGCCCCGACATCAGTTCGAGGAATTCATCGCCCATGTGCTGCGCCAGCACGAACAGCGCGGGGAAGTTGCGCGGCAGGCGACCGAGAAAGTCGCGCACCGCCTCCGGGCCGCCGATCGAAGCACCGAGCACAACGACCCGACTGAGCTGCGCACCGCTGCCGACCTTGAGCTTCCCCGTGCCGCGATCGCTTTCCAGGCGCATTCCGGCGGAAGTCGGCACCGTGGCGGCGAACTCCTCGGGTGCGACGGCGTCTTCCATCGGCATCAGTTCAAGCGACAGACCTTCCGTGATTGGCGGTGCCGTCACAGGCGCGTCGTCCTCGGGCGTCATGAATTCGGTGGCGCTCATTGTTTCGATGCCGAATGCGGAAGCTTTGCCCTCCGGCGGCGTGACCACGGTATTTTCATCGAGCGGTTCGAGCGACCAGGCGGGCGGCAGCAACGGTTCAGCCAACGCCGGCGTCGCCGATTCGGCGTCCCGTGACGGCAATGGCGCCGGCCGGAAACTGCCGTCGACCGCGTCGGGAATCGAAGCCTTCGCCGCATCGAATTGGTCGAAGATCGCCGGGAATGCACTGGGGTCTTCCTGCGGCTCCAGCGTCAGGGATGACGAATCTTCCATTGCGCTCGCAACCTCGGCCGCCGGTGATTTTTCACCGCGGCCGGATCGCGCATCGCCGAACAGGGCGTCGAGTTCGCTGACGAATTCCGCCGCCGACGGCGGGGAATGCTGGTGCGCCGGCACGTGCGCCGCGAAATCTTCCAGCGCGCTGGCGAAATTGCTTTCGGCTACTGCCTCCGCGGATTCCTGCGCGGGGCCGCCGACGGCGACCTCCATGTCGGTGAGGTCGAAGCCCTCGAGCATCTGGCCTTCGAGCATCGGCCCGTCGAGCACCGGCAATTCCAGCGTCGGCACTTCGGCGGCGGGCGTCGGTGGCGCCGGTTCCTCGGTCATCGGCTCGAGTTGCAGTTTCGCGGCGGCCATCGCTGGCAGCGGGTCCGGCGGTGGCGCCGGCACGGGTGCAGGTGCAACGGGCGCAGCAGCCGCCGCAGCGGCTGCCTCGGGCCTGCGACCCGGCAGCGGTACGCTCTCGGCCCACGCGGGACGAGGCGGTTCGGTCATCTCGGGCTTGTGCAGGATCTTTGCCGCCAGGTGCCGCGCCCAACGCGCCTGATCCCATCCGGACAACTGCGCCGAGGCGTCACCGTCGTTGAAGACGACTTCGTAGCCGCCCTGATCGAGCACATCGTAGACGTTATCGAACTGCGCGTCGGATTCCGGATCGAGGTTGAACACGACGATGCGGGCGCCCGATCCGGCCAGCGCCGCGCGATCGAGATTGCTCGCCTGCGATTCGTAGACGATAGCCGCGCCGAGTTCGTTCAGCGCGTCCTTCAGATGACCGCCGGTACCGCCTGCTTCGTAGAGCAGCGCTACCGGAACCGATGCGGACGGAATGACCTGGCTGTCAGGCACGACTGAGCCTCAACGTTTCCTGCAGGTTGCGCAGCAGGTCTGCTTCCTGATACGGCTTGCCGAGATAACGCTCGACGCCGATTTCCAGCGCGCGCTGGCGATGCTTTTCACCGGTACGCGAGGTGATCATGATGATCGGCACCGACTTCAGGCGCATGTCGTTCTTCATGTAGGTGGCCAGCTCGTAGCCGTCCATGCGCGGCATCTCGACGTCGAGCAGGACGACATCCGGTACCTTGTCCTGCAGCTTTTCGACGGCGTCCAGACCATCCTTTGCCGTGACGACATCCATATCGTTGCGCTCGAGCACGCGCGTGGTGACCTTGCGCATCGTGATCGAATCGTCGACCACCATGACCAGCGGATGCCGGCGCGGTTCGACTGCGGGTGCGGGCGGGAGAACCGGCGCGGCCGGCATTTCCACGACATCGCCGACGTCGGCGCGGGCGCGCAGCGCGGCGTGACGGCGCACCAGCGGCGCCAGGTCGAGAATCATGACGACCGAGCCGTCGCCCATGATCGTGGCACCGAAAATACCGGGCACCGAGCTGATCTGCGGGCCCACCGACTTGACCACGATTTCGCGCGAGCCGATGACCGCATCGACACGCACGGCGGCACGCTGGTCGCCCGTGCGCGTCATCAGCAGCGGCATCTGCGTTTCGTCGGCGACGCGGCCCTGCGGCACGTTGAGCAGGTTCGACAATTCGTAGATGAGGAATTCCTCACCGGCATACACGTAGCTCGGATTGGCCTCGCTCATGCGCCGGTCGAGATCGCCGCGTGCGATACGCACGACACCCTGCACCGACGACATCGGCACCGCATAGGTGCCCTCGCCGAGGCGCACGAGAATTGCCTGCGTGACTGCCAGCGTGAACGGCAGGCGGATGACGAACGTCGTGCCGGCACCGTGCTGCGAATCGATCGCCAGCGAGCCGCCGAGCTGCTTGATCTCGCTGTGCACGACGTCCATGCCGACGCCGCGCCCGGCCAGCTGCGTCACCGTCTCCGCGGTCGAAAATCCGGTTTCCAGAATGAAACCGTACAGGTCGCGGTCGGACAGTTGCGCATCGGGCTTGAGCAGGCCGCGCTCGATCGCCTTGCGCCGGATCGCGTCGCGATCCAGGCCGCGGCCGTCGTCGGACACGCGCAACACGACTTCCGTCGCCTCGCGGCTGACCTGGATGCCGACCGTGCCATCGAGCGGCTTGCCGGCAACGAGGCGCTCTTCCGGCGTCTCGATGCCGTGCGCAAGCGCATTGCGCATCATGTGCTCGAACGGCGCCTTCATGCGCTCGAGCAGGTTGCGATCCATTTCGCCCTGTGCGCCTTCGACCTTCAGCTGCGCACGCTTGCTCAGTTCCTGCGCGGCCTGGCGCAAGGTGCGGCGCAGACTCGGCACGAGCGATTCGAACGGCACCATGCGCGTACGCATGAGCCCTTCCTGCAAATCCGACGAAACGCGCGACTGCTGCAGCAGCAGCGTTTCCGACTGGCGCGTGAGGTCGTCGAGCAAGCCCTGAATCGAGGTCAAGTCCGATACCGACTCGGCCAGCGCGCGCGACAACTGCTGCAGTTGGCTGAAGCGATCGAGTTCGAGCGGATCGAACGTGGATTCGGTCGCCTCGGCTTCGCGCTGGAAGCGCGACAGGATCTGCGCTTCGGTTTCGAGCTCGAGCTTGCGCAGCTGGTCGCGCAGACGGCTGACCGTCGTTTCGAATTCGACCAGGTTGAAGCGGAACGTCGAGATCTGCTGTTCCAGGCGCGAACGGTAGATCGAGACTTCGCCGGCATAGTTGACCAGCGAGTCGAGCAAATCCGAACGCACGCGGATCATCTCCTGCGGCGCGCGTGCCGTAATGTCCTCGTCGTCGAATCGCGGCAACGGCCGCGGCGGCGGCGGCGGGCGCGGCGCCGGCGGCGGAGCGGTCTCGAGTGCCGCGACAGCCGGCTCGGTGGCCACATCCGCAGCCGCGGAGACCGGCGCAACCGTTTCGGCGGTCGGCGCGTAGACGTCGCCGGAAACGAGTCCTTCGAAGCGTGCGATCGCGTTTGCCGGCATCGCGATCGCCTGGCGCCGCGCCACGCGCTGCACCAGTCCATGCAGGCGGTCGAATCCGCGTTCGAGCGATTCGACTGTGATGCGGTCCATGACGCGGCGGTTGTCGCTGATCGTGTCGAGCAGCGATTCCATGGCGTGGCTCAGATCGCCGATCGGCGCGAGCCCGGCCATGCGTGCGCCGCCCTTGAGCGTGTGCAGATCGCGCTGCAGCCCGCCGACGATTTCGCGGTCGTGCGGCGACGCGCGCAGGTTCGCCATCAGCGTGTCGGAGTGATCGAGAATGTCGGCGCCTTCCTGCACGAAGATTTCGAGCAGGTCCTCGTCCATTTCGGCCAGTTCGAGACGGCCCTCCGGCTGCGGATCGTCGGCGAGCGCCGGCAGCTCGGCAAATGTTTCGCCCAGCCCGCCAGCAGCGGGCACGGAGGTGGATTCGTGCATTTCCGGCTGCAATTGCGCGGCAAACGCTTCGGGTATCTGTGCGGCGATCGGCGCGTCCATGAACTGGACGACATCGGCCGGCGAGATCTCTTCCATCTCGAGAGCTGTCAGCGGTTCGTCTGCCATGACTTCGGGCGGCGGCTCGGCTGCAGCCAGTTCGACGGTTTCGCTTTCGACCGGAATGTCGATCGCGACGACTTCCGCACGCGACACATGGTCGACTGTCGGTGCCATCGCGAATTCGTCGCCGATCAAGGCGGCCTCTTCGTCGTCCGCGGCAGCACGCGCCGGCGCCTCGAGATCGGCAGGTTCGTGCAGGTCGGGCTCCGTGGCCGGTGTTTCCTCCGGCAGCAACGCATCAAGCCATTCCGTACGCGATGTCGACTCGTCGGCGACGGGCGGCGACGCTTCTTCGATGGGTTGCACGGCGGCAAAAGCGGATTCGAACTCCCCGGCCGGTTCCTCCGCTGCGGGTTCGACCGCAGCGCTCTCGACGGCTGCATCTACCACCGGCACCGTTTCGGCTGTCTCGTGCGCCGCTTCGCCACGCGCGAACAGCGTGTGCATGAGCTGCGGTTCCGGCATCGTGTCGCGCAGCATGCCGATGCGCTGCGCGAGGTCGTCTGCATTTGGCAGGTGCGTTTCGCGGTCCAGCGCGGCAAGCACGCGGCGGATCAATTCACTGGCTTCGCTCAGCACCATCAGCCCGTCTGGCGTCGGCGCCAGACGCCCGGCGCACAGGCGCTTGATGTAGTTTTCCAGCGGCGCGAGGACCTGCGTGATGACCGGAACGTCGACCATCGCGACCGCGCCATTGAGCGTATGCACGGCGCGCAGCAACGGTTCGCTCGCCGGCAGCGGCAGATGTGCGGCTTGGGCCTCGGCGACGAAGCCGTCGATCACGCCCAGATGCGCGGCGACTTCGCTGGTGAAGATGTCGTACAACAGCGGATCGATATGCGGCAACGGACTGCTGGTCGCTGCGCGCGTCGGAGCCGGCGCTTCAATCTCGAACATCGGCGCCGGCATTTCCATGGCCGGTGCCGGCTCTTCGGCATGTGCCGGTTCTTGCGCGGGCGCGGCAGGTGCTGCGGCCAGCGGCGCCGGCGTCGGCACGATCTCGTCGACCACCGGCACGAGGCGACGCACGATACGCCGCACCTTCTTCATGCGCGTCGCTGCCGCCGTCCTGACCCAGGCCTCCTCGCCGCCAACCAGACGGTCGGCGACATTCATGATGGCGCCGATGTCGGACTTCGGCGCGCCTTCGCCGCGCAAGCCCGCCAGCAGTTCCGGCAGCACGGCAATCGCCTGCGCAGCGAGAGTCTGCACGGCCGTGCTCGGCGGAATTGTCTTGTCGAGAACGCGATTGAGCATGTTCTCGACTTTCCAGCTGAAGTCGCCGAGCGCCAGGGCGCCGACAAGCCGGCCCGAACCTTTCAGCGTATGGAACGAACGGCGGATCGGCTTGAGCCGCTCGAAGTCGTTCGGCTCGGCCTGCCAGAGCGGCAGGTTGCGCGACAGGTTCTCGAATTCTTCCTGCACCTCGTCGACGAACACCTCGCGGATTTCCGCGTCGATCTCGTCCGAAGCGCTGGTATGGAAACTGGTGTCCGCCATCGATGCTGGAACGTCGGCATCGGGGACCTCTTCCTCGATCTCCTCTTCGATTTCGACATAGCGCAGGCCCGGCGCCGCCGTCTGCATCACCATTTCCGCTGGGGCCGCCGAAGGTGCGGTGGCTTCGGTCTCGGTCAGCGCCAGACCGTGCAGATCGTGCGCGGCCGGCTGCTGCTGCAGCGCATCGCCGACGACGAGGTCCTCGACGCCGTGCCCCGGCGCGATGTCCACTGCGTAGCGCAAATCGACCTCCGGCAGCGCCGCCGGAGGTGTCGGGTGATCGCCGGCGCGCGGTTCCTCGCTGCGTTCGAAGCGCGCGATGAAGGCGTCGATGCCTTCGTCGGCCGGCAATTCGATGCGGGGAAACTCCGCTTCGTCAGCCTGCTGTTCGTGCGTGTGGTGTTCGTGCGTCTGCTGCGTTTCCGCGGACAGGCTCAGACCGGCCTCGACATCGGTCGGCAGATGCTCGTTCCACTGCGGAAAATCGGCCGCACGCGGTGTTTCGGCCGGCGTGCTGTCCGCCGGTGTCGCCGAACTTTCGCCAGCAATCGGATGTGCGGCAAACGCGACCGGCTGCGGCACCGAACCTGCGGGCGGCGGCTCGGGCGCAGCGTTGCCGGCAGCCCCGCCATCTTCCTGCGGCACCGGCCAGTAGCCGAGCGATTCGAGGCTGCTGCGGGTGACTTGCAGAATCTGGTCGCGGCCTCCGCGCTGTTCGCGTGTGGCCTCCATGTAGTACTCGATGGAGGCCAGTGCATCGGCCAGCTTGTCCATCTGCTCGACGGTCGGCACGCGCCGATGGCGCAGCAGCTCGACTTCGACGAAACGCACGATGCCGCTCATCAGCGCCGCCGGCTCGACGAGCCCGAGCATGCGCAGCGCACCGGAGATTTCCTCCAGCAAACGCGGAATCGGTTCGGCCTTGGCGTGATCCCAGGGCGATTCGATGAAGGCGACGATGTCCTGCTTGGCCTGGACGATGTTGACCGAGGCTTCCTTCATCAGCGCATCGAGTATCTTGCGCACTTCGGCCTTCGGCAGTTCGGCTTCCGATGTGCCGTCGGACTGCGGCTCCTGGGCGCCGAGGCGGTCGATGTGGTCGTCGAGCGAGGCTTCCACATAGAGCAGCGCGCCGGCGACGTCGAGCAGAGTGGCCTCGTCGGCGGTCCGCGACTTGTTCGCGATCTGATCGACGATTTCGCGCTGTTCGGTGACGACGCGGCGCGGCACACCGAGCCCCAGCATGCCGAGCGTGTCGCCGACGCGGTCGAGTACCTCGACTTGCGCGGCCAGATCGGCGACATCGTTGCTCGAGGAGCGCAGGAAGATGTCCAGCGCTTCCTTCACCCGCATCAGATCGTCCTTGATCGCGATCGACACCGTGTCGAGCAGCGCGCGGTTGTGTCCCGATATCGAGCCTTTTGCGTGTTCGACTTCACGGTCGCTCGGCAACAGCGTATCGAGCCGGTAAGTACCGCTGATCTCGATGGCGCGCGGACCGGTAGCCGCTGAATGCGCGATGTAATAAAGAAGGTTCTTGGTCAGCTCGTTGGGCGGGTCATGGCTGAAGTCGCCCTCGCCGTTGTCGACCAGCCGCTTGATCTGGCGATCGATCTTGCCGAACAGCAGCTTGACCGCCGCGTTGGCCTGCACGGAGCCGCTGCGCACCGATTCCAGCAGTCCCGACGCGACCCACCACAGGCGGCGCGCATCTTCGTTGCTGCACAGCCGGCGCACGCGATCGAGCACGTCGATCAGGCGGTCGAGCTGGTCGGCGGCGGAGTCGTCGCGAATCCAGCGCAACAGCGACAGCTGGAACGCCGTGCGCAGGCGCGCGCCCTGCGCGCGCAGGTCGAGCGCCGGCAAGCCGTAGGGAGCACCAGCCGCCGCAGCCGGCAGCGCCGCCGACAAGTCCGGCGAAAACAGAGCCGACTCGGTCAGCAGTTTTTCCCCGCGCGTCGCGCGCAGGTCGTTTAGCAGCGGCAGCAGGACGATCGGAATGTCCTTGTGCCCGCTCTGCAGACGCTCCAGGTAATCCGGCAGCTGCACGATGCCGCGCATCAGCACCGAATAGGTATCGTCCTGGGCCTTGACCGAACCATCGAGCAGTCCCTGCGCGACATGTTCCATCTCGTCGACCACCATCGCTGCGCCGTACAGCTCGACCATGCGCAGCGTGCCCTGCACCTGGTGCAGATAGTTCGCGCAGAAGCGCATCTGGCTGGCGTCGGAAGGATCCTCGACGTAGGCCTCGAGCGCCTGATGGGATTTGCGCAGGGTCTCGTCGAGTTCCTGCTTGACCCAGTTCAGGGTGGTGAAGTCGATATCGTCTTGCAGTTTCATGAAATGTTCCCGCTGTTCCGGGTTGGACCCGGCTGCCGCTGACAAGATCCGCAGGTGCGCGCCGATCCCCGCATGGAGACGGGGACGGGTTTACGCATGTGATGGAGCTTCGGCATCGTTCGTGTCGCGATTCGTCAGTATTGATCCGATTTAGGCAGGCAGTTTGAAGTCGGCCACCGAGCGGCGCAGATCCGCCGCCAGCTGGGCGAGGTTTCCGATCGATTCGGCGGTCTGGCTCGCGCCGACCGACGTCTGTGTCGTGATTTCCTGAATGACGTTCATCGTCGCCGAAATATTCGTCGCCGCAGCGGACTGCTGGCGCGCGGCGGAAGAAATGTTCTGAATGAGGTCGGCCAGGTCGTTCGAGACCTTTTCGATCTCACCCAGCGCAAGGCCCGCATCCTCGGCCAGGCGCGCGCCGGAGACGACTTCGGACGTCGTCTGTTCCATCGACGTGACCGCTTCGTTGGTATCGGCCTGAATCGTCTGCACCAGCGTTTCGATTCGGCGTGTGGCGCCCGAGGCGCGTTCGGCCAATCGCTGCACTTCGTCGGCGACGACGGCGAAACCGCGGCCCGCTTCACCGGCGGAAGCCGCCTGAATCGCGGCGTTCAAGGCCAGAATGTTGGTCTGCTCGGCGATGTCGTTGATCAGTTCCACGATCGAGCCGATTTCCTGCGAGGATTCGCCGAGGCGCTTGATGCGCTTCGAGGTTTCCTGGATCTGGTCGCGAATCGAGTCCATGCCCTGAATCGTCTGGCGCACGATCGCGGCGCCCTTCGAGGCGATC
>Ga0157375_10001051_pt1 | contig 23812 bp, 9 predicted proteins | sample M35metaG_FD_115311 | JGI IMG/M metagenome (GOLD analysis project Ga0157375, IMG submission 115311) | Miscanthus rhizosphere microbial communities from Kellogg Biological Station, Michigan, USA - M3-5 metaG | ecosystem: Host-associated > Plants > Roots > Rhizosphere > Soil | place: USA: Michigan... | reverse complement strand
GCTCATGAGATGGCCCCTCGCCTGCCGGCTCGCGATCGCCGCCGCGCTCGTCCTCGGAGCGCCGCGGGCACCCGCCGAGCAGCTCCCGCTCAAGAGCTACACGACGGCCGACGGGCTCCCGAGCGACCGTGTCCACTGCATCCTCTCCGACTCGCGCGGATTCCTCTGGATGGGGACGGAGGACGGCCTCTCCCGCTTCGACGGCTACGGCTTCCGCAACATCGGCGTGGCCGACGGTCTCCCCTCCTCCTCGGTGCGCGCGGTCGTGGAGTCGCGACGCAGTCCGGGCGTCTACTGGATCGGCACATCCGCCGGCCTCGTGCGGCTCGACGCTTCGCAGGAGCGCGGTCCGCACGGACCGGCGATGCGGGTCCTGCACGCGGCCTCGGGAGGTGAGGCGGACGCGATCCTCGCCCTCACCGAAGATCGCGCCGGAACGCTCTGGGTCGGGACGGAGTCCGGGCTGAGCCGCCTCGCCGGCGACGGATCGCTCCAGGCCGTCGATCTCGGCGCGGAGTCCCCGCCCGGCAACCCCGTCCACGCTCTCGCCGAGGATCGGTCCGGCAACCTCTGGATCGGCCTGGAAGAGGGGCTGCTGCGACGATCGCCCGACGGAACCGTCCGGAGGACGGCCAGCCATTCGGAGACCTTCGGCGTGCGATGCCTGCTCCTCGACCGGGCGGGACGGCTCTGGGCGGGTACGCCGCGCGACGGCCTCGTCTCGATCGAGTTCGAGACCCCCGGCTCCGGTGAGACCCTCGCGCGCCCCGCGTTTTCGGCTCGAAACGGTCTCGCCGGCGACCACGTCACCGACCTGCTCGAGACCGCGGACGGGACGCTCTGGGCGAGCTGCTACGGCGGCGTCTCCGAGATCGCTCGCGATCGCGCCTCGCTGCGGAGCTACACGACGGCCGAGGGGCTGTCGGGATTCGGCATGTGGTCCCTCGCCGAAGATCGCGACGGCGACCTCTGGATCGGGAGCGACGACGCCGGGCTCATGCGCCTCGCGCGCAACGGATTCCGGCAGTTCGACGCTCGCGACGGACTGCAGAGCACGCGGATCGGCTCGCTGTTTCTCTCGCGAGACGGCGCGATGTGCGCGTTTACGCGAGGGCGGAGACGCGAGGACGTCCTCGCCGGAGACGGGCAGATCGAATGCTGGGACGGGCGCCGCTTCTCGGCGCAGCGCGCGGCTGTGCCGCCGGGCACGCTGTTCGGCTGGGGATGGTCGCAGATCGCCTTCCAGGACCACGTGGGCGAGTGGTGGCTGCCCACGCTGAGCGGTCTCTACCGCTATCCCGCTGCCTCCTTCTCAAGCCTCGGATCCGCGGCGCCCACGGTCTACGGACCGAGCGACGGGCTTCCGGATCCGCGCCTCTTCCGCCTCTACGAGGACCGGCGCGGGGACGTCTGGATCGGCGTCATCGGCGATCGCGGAAACCTCGCCCGATGGGAACGCGCGACGAACCGCATCCGCGCTTTCTCTCAGGCCGACGGCGTGCCCGGTCGTCAGCCCATGGCATTCGCCGAAGACCGCGGCGGCGCGCTGTGGATCGGTCTGCGGGACGGAGGTCTTCTCCGCTGGCGGGAAGGCCGCATGCGGTTGTTCGAAACCGCCGACGGGCTTCCCGCGGGGTCGGTTCGCGCGCTCCTCTGCGACGGGAGGGGCCGCCTGTGGCTCGCCACCTCCCGATCCGGTGTGGCCCGGGTCGATCGGCCCGAGGACGACCGCCCGCGCTTCGAGAGCTTCGGCGCCGCACAGGGTCTCTCGAGCGAGAACACGTCGTCGCTCACCGAGGACCGCGCCGGCCGGGTGTACGTGGGCACCGAACGCGGCCTCGACCGCATCGATCCCGAACGCCGCGTAGTCGAGCGCTTCACGAGCGACGACGGCCTGGCCCGAGGCGTCGTGGAGACGTCGCTGCGCGACCGGGACGGCGCCCTCTGGTTCGGCTCCGTCGAGGGTCTCTCGCGGCTCGAGCCCGCACCCGACGGGCAGGCCGCCCTCCCTCCGGTCCTGGTCTCCGGCGTGCAGGTGAACGGCGTGCACCAACCGCTGCCCGAGCTGGGATCCCGGAGCCTGCGCCTGGCGCCGGGAGTCGTCGAGCCGGCGTCGGTCGAGATCGAGTTCGTCGCGCCGGACTTCGCGCCGGGCGGTCGGCCCCGATACCAGTATCGCGTCGATGGATTGGACCGCGACTGGAACGCGCCGACGGCGCAGCGGTCGGTCGTCTATGCGCGGCTTCCGTCGGGGAGCTACCGGTTCCGCGTCCGGGGGATCGCCTCGGATGGAAGCGTCGGTCCGCAGGAGGCGGCGGTCGCCTTCGCGGTACGGCCGACCTTCTGGAAGCGGCCCGAGGTGGCCGCGACCCTCGCGCTCCTCGCGGCGGCGGTGGCGTACGCGCTCCATCGCGGCCGCCTGCGGAGGGTCCTCGCGATCGAGCGGGTGAGGACGCGCGTGGCGAAGGACCTGCACGACGACGTCGGCGCGGGTCTCTCCGAGATCGCGATCCTGAGCGAGGTCGCGGCGCACGGCGACGGGAGACCGGCGCAATCCGAGACCGCCCTGCGCGAGATCGGCGACGCGGCGAGGCGTCTCGTCGACTCGATGAGCGACATCGTCTGGTCGACGGACCCTCGTCAGGACGAGGCGGCGAGCCTCGTCGCGCGCATCCGTCACTTCGCCGCGAACACGCTGGAGAGCCGGCGCATCGGGTGGAGGCTCGACGTCCCGCCGCAGTTCGAGAGCCGGGTCCTGGATGCCGAGACCCGGCGCCAGATGCTGCTGATCGTCAAGGAGGCGCTGACCAACGTGGCGCGGCACTCCGGGTGCAGCCGGGCGAGCGTTCGGATCGTCCCCGAGTCGAACGAGGTCTCGATCGAGGTCGAGGACGACGGCAGGGGTTTCTCGTCGGCGGAAGGGAACGGCGGCGGCCACGGGCTCACGAACATGCAGGCGCGCGCCGCGTCCCTGGGAGGCTCGTTTCGCCTGGACTCGCGCCCCGGCGCCGGAACCCGCATCCACGTCCGCCTGCCTCTCGCGCGGCGCAGGGGACGTCCGTCCGCATGACGATGCGGTTGCGCGAATCGGCGGACGGGACCACCATTCCCGGACCCATGCAGCGTGACGGTCCGATCCGGGTGGCGCTCGTCGAAGACAAACGCGTGATCCGCGAGGGCCTCGGGGAGATCCTCGGACGGTCGCCCGGGATCGAGTGCGTCGGCGCATACGCCTCCGTCGAGCTGGCGCTCCCCGGCCTCGACCGGGCACCGTGCGACGTTCTCCTCCTGGACATCCACCTGCCGGGCATGTCCGGGGTCGACGGCGTGCGCGTCGTTCGGGACCGCTTCCCCGACACGCGGGTCCTGATGCTGACCGTCTACGAGGAAGAGGAGATGGTCTTCGACTCGATCCGCAACGGCGCGTCGGGCTACCTCCTCAAGAAGACCCCTCCGCGCCAGATCGTCGAAGCGGTGAGGCAGGCGGTCGAGGGCGGATCACCGCTCTCGCCCGAGATCGCGCGCCGGATGGTCGAGCACTTCCGGAAGACGGGCGGACCGTCGCGCTCGGACCCCGAGCTGACCGGCCAGGAGAGGGAGCTGCTCCGGTTGCTCGCCGAGGGCCACAGCTACCAGACGGCGGCCGAGCGGCTGGAGATCTCAATCAACACGGTCCGCGACCACGTCCGGAGCCTCTACGACAAGCTGCACGTGCACTCGAAGTCGCAGGCGGTGAGCACGGCGCTGCGCCGCGGCCTGATCGACTGATCGACGGACGCTTCGGTTCGCCCGTTTCGGCGTCCTCATAACCTCCCCGAAGACCTCGACCGCATGGCCATGCTATGCCCCGGTTCGGACCCCGCCCGTACATTCCCGCTGACACAAGGAGGCGTCGTGAGACCTCATCTTCTTCGATCCATCGTCCTGCTCGCGATCGCCGCTCCGCTCGGCGCGGCCACGTTCACGGTGACGAACACGAATGACTCGGGCGCGGGCTCACTGCGGCAGGCCATCCTGGACGCGAACGCCGCGGGGGGTGCGGACACGATCGCGTTCAACGTCACCGGCGCGGGCTGCGACGGCTCGGGCGTCTGCACGATCGCGCCCACGTCTGAGCTCCCGCACGTCCTCGACACGGTCGTGATCGACGGCTACACCCAGCCGGGCGCGACGCCCAACACGGCGGCGATCGGCTCGAACGCCATCCTGAGGATCGTGATCTCCGCGGCGAACATTCCGGGCGGCAACGGTCTGGTGCTCGAAGGCGGAGGCGCCACGGTCAAGGGACTCGTGATCAACGGCGGCTTCCACTACGCCGTGGACGCGGTCGACGTGGCGGCGACGCACGTGGAGGGATGCTTCCTCGGAACGGGCGCGTCGGGGACCGTCCCGGCGACGAATACGTTCGGGGTCTTTTACCTCGTCTCCGACGGCGGCGGCACCGTGGGAGGCCCGGCGCTCGCTCAGCGCAACGTGATCATGGCGGGAAACACCGGCGTCGACGCCAATCCGCACGGCAGCGTTGTCGTTCAGAACAACCTCATCGGCGTGGACGCCACCGGGGCCGCGATGCAGCCGCCGGCGACCGGCGGCTCTGGGATCAGTTTCGGTTCGACTACGGTCGGTTTTCTTCCGAGCATCATCCGCGACAACGTGATCGCGGGATTCACGGGCTACGGCATCCACGCCGGCGTCCCCGACGGGATCGTCCAGGGAAACCACATCGGCGTCGATGCGAGCGGGAGCGTCGTGTTTCCACCGACGACGCACATCGGTGTCGCGCCCAGCGAGGGAGAGATCATCGGCGGAGTCAACGCCGGCGAGGCCAACATCATCGCGGGCATGATCCAGACGGGCGTCCTCGGCGACAACTTCGCCGGAGGCACGATCCGCGGCAACTCGATCTATGAAAACGGCGGCCTCGGCATCGACATGCTCGGCGATGGCCCGACTCCGAACGACCCGCTCGACGCGGACACGATCCAGAACTACCCGGTGCTGAAATCGGTGACGACCGGCGCAAGCACTCACGTGCTCGCGGTCCTGCACTCCGCGGCGAGTATGACCTACGACATCGACTTCTACTCGAATCCCGCCTGCACGAGCTTCCCGCGGGACTTCGACGAAGGGCAGACCTACCTCGGCGCCGTTCAGGTAATCACGGACGGCTCCGGCAACGCGCCGATCGACGCGACGCTTCCCGTCGCGACGGAGGCGGGCGCGAGGGTCTCGATGACCGCGACCAACCACGCCACGGGTCGAACCTCCGAGTTCTCGCCGCACCTTCCGTTCTCCGTGAGCCCGGCCTCCGGGCCCTCGACGGTCGGAATCCCGATCACGATCTTCGGGACCGACTTCGCGGCCGGCGCCACGGTGACGATCGGCGGACAGGCGGCGACCGGCGTCAGCGTTCCGAACAGCGGCACCATCAACGCGACGAGCCCGGTCCTCGCCGCGGGCACGGTCAACGACCTCGTCGTGACGAACACGGACGGAACGAGCGGGACTCTCGTCAAGGGCTGGGTGTCGGACTTCGTCGACGTCGACTCGGGCAACCAGTTCTACGGATTCATCACGAAGCTCGTCTCGAACGCGATCACCGTCGGCGTGGGCGGCGGCAGCTACGGCGTGGGATCGCCGACACTGCGCCAGCAGATGGCCGTCTTCCTGCTCAAGGCCGAGCACGGCCTCTGCTACACACCGCCGGCGTGCTCCGGGGTCTTCACGGACGTGCCGTGCTCGTCGAACTTCGCGCCGTGGATCGAGCGGATGGCGGCCGAGGGCATCACGGGCGGCTGCGGCGGCGGCGCCTTCTGTCCGAACAACCCGGTGCGCCGCGACCAGATGGCGGTCTTCCTGATCAAGGGAGAGCACGGGTCCTCGTACGTCCCGCCGGACTGCACGGGCGTCTTCGGCGACGTGGCCTGCCCATCGACCTTCGCGAACTGGATCGAGCAGCTCGCGGCCGAGCAGATCACCGGAGGCTGCGGCGGCGGCAACTACTGCCCAGGCAGCAACAATACCCGCGGGCAGATGGCTGTGTTCGTCGTGAAGACCTTCCACCTGCAATGACGCCCGTGGCTGCACGGTCGCATTCGAATTACCGCCGGCTCATCGTGACAACGTTCCACCTCCAATAATTCGCCGAGGCGTTCTCGCGATCCACGCCGCAGGGCGCGGAATATAGACTTCCCGCTCCGATTTGGAGGTGGAAGATGAAGGTTCTCCGCTCCCTGGGCCTCGCGTCCGCCGCTCTCTCCGCCTCCGTACTGACCGCCGCGACGTACACCGTCACGAACACCGCGGACAGCGGCGCCGGCTCTCTGCGGGACGCGATCACGCAGTCGAACGCCAGCGTCGGCGTCACCGACACGATCGCCTTCAACATCACGGGCGCCGGCTGCGCCGGCACTCCGACCGTTTGCACGATTCAGCCGGCTTCGGCGCTTCCGTCGCTCCTGGATCCCGTCATCCTCGACGGCTACACGCAACCCGGCTCCAGTCCCAATACGCTTGCCATCGGCGACGACGCCGTGATTCTCGTGGAGATCGACGGCAGCGGCCTCGGGACCTTGGCAAGCGCCTTTACGATCTATACGAATGACACCGTGATCCAGGGCTTCGTCATCAACCGCTTCACGAATCCCGGTATCTCGATCGACGCGACCGGTGGCCAGGGAGTCCTCGGCGGCCACGTCATCCGCGGCTGCTTCATCGGCACCGACCCGACCGGGACCGTGGCGGAAGGCAACAGCGGCTTCGGAATCTTCGTTCGATCGCCCAACAACACCGTCGGCGGTCCGAATCCGTCCGACCGGAATGTGATCTCCGGAAACGCGACCGCCTTTCCCTTGGGCGCCAACGTCCGCCTCGAGTCCGACTTCGGCGCCGTCGTGAACGGCAGCGTCGTCGAGGGCAATTACATCGGGACCAATGCTTCCGGAACAGCCGCTCTGGGAGGGCCGAATGGTGTCGCTCTCTGGGGGGGTTCGAACGTGACGATCGGCGGGACCGCAACCGGAGCCGGCAACCTCATCTCCGGAAACGCCTTCCTCGGAATCGACTTCCAGTACCCGGGCTGCACGAACACGGTGGCTTCCAACGTCATTCAGGGCAACCTCATCGGCGTCGATGCGACGGGAACCCAGCCGATCCCGAACGGGCAGCACGGCATCCATCTCGGCTGCCCCACGCACGACACCCTGATCGGAGGCACCGCTCAGGGCGCCGGAAATCTGATCGCAAACAACGGCGTGGCCCCCACCACCGGCCTCGGGATCCTGCTCGACTCGAACGCCGGAACGGGAAATGCGATTCGCGCCAACTTGATCTACGGAAACAGCGGCCTCGGAATCGGCCTGGGCTCCGTCATCGTCCTTCCGAACGACACGGGAGACGGCGATGCGGGCCCCAACGCCCTCCAGAATTTTCCGATCATTTCCTCGGCGACGCCTGGCGCCGGAGATACTCACATCACCGGGGCGCTGCACAGCACGCCGAGCACCAGCTTCGATCTCGACTTTTACTCCAATGCCGCCTGCGTTCCGTTCCCCCACGACTTCCTGGAGGGCCATGTTTACCTCGGCTCGGGCGTCGTCGTCACCGATGGAAGCGGCACGGGGCTCTTTGACTTGACCGTGCCCGTGCAGATCGGCGCAGGCGAGCACGTCACGGCCACCGCCACGGACCCCGCCGGGAACACGTCGGAGATCTCGCAGCGCCTGCCGTTCACGATCGCGCCGGCATCCGGACCACCCGCCGGGGGGACCTCGACCACCATCCAGGGGACCGACTTCGCGACGGGCGCGACAGTCACCATCGGTGGAAGCCCCGCCTCCAACGTCGTCGTCAACAACTCGACGAGGATCACGATCAACGCTCCCGCGCTTCCCGCCGGCTCGTTGAGCGACGTCACCGTGACCAATACGGACGGCTCGAACGGCACGCTCCCGAAAGGCTGGGTCGCAGATTTTCTGGACGTCGCGCCCGGCTACCAGTTCTACGTCTACGTCACGACGCTCGTCTCCAACGCCGTCACCGTGGGTTGCGGCGGAGGCGACTACTGCCCGGCGACCAATGTGACCCGAGCGCAGATGGCTGTCTTCCTACTGAAGGCCAAGTACGGCCTGTGCTACGCGCCCCCGCCCTGCGCCGGCACCTTCGCCGACGTGCCCTGCCCCTCGACCTTCGCCAACTGGATCGAGGTGCTGGCCGCCGAGGGCATCACCGGCGGCTGCGGCGGCGGCAACTTCTGCCCGACCTCGCCCGTGCGGCGCGACCAGATGGCGGTCTTCCTGCTCAAGGCCGAGCACGGGTCCGGCTACGTCCCTCCCGATTGCACCGGAGTCTTCCCGGACGTCGCCTGCCCCTCCACCTTCGCCAACTGGATCGAGCAGCTCTCCGCGGAGCAGATCACCGGAGGGTGCGGCGGCGGAAATTATTGCCCCTCAGCGAATAACACCCGGGGGCAGATGGCCGTCTTCATCACGAAGACGTTTCACCTCCAATGAGGAAGATCGAGCCATTCACAGGGAGGGAGGACCGCTAGCGACTTTTCCCCCGTTTGCGGTCGAAATCTTTCGTTCCTGGTGCTAGCGTCCGGTCGAATTTCCATCGAACCAGAGGTGGTGCCGTCATGAGCGACGCGAGACGAGTCGGCCCGAGGTCGAACCTCCTGACGCGGCGAGTGGCTCCGACCGCCGCATCGCTTCTTCTCCTGGCCGCGGCGGTCTCCGGCGCGACCCTCACGGTGACGAACACGAACGACTCCGGTGCCGGGTCGCTGCGCCAGGCGATCACGGATGCCAACGGCAACGCCGGAGCCGACTCGATCCACTTCAACATCCCCGCGGCGGATCCCGGCTGCAACTCGGGAGGCCTCTGCACGATCGCGCCCCTGACAGCCTTTCCCACGATCACGGACGCCGTCACGATCGACGGCTATACCCAGCCGGGCGCGTCCGTGAACACGGCCGCCAACGGCACGAACGCCGTCCTCAAGATCGCGCTGTCGGGCGTGAACTTCGGATCCGACGGCCTCTCCATCGACGCCACGGACGTGACGATTCGCGGCCTCGTGATCGGCGGCGGTTTCAACAACGGGATCAGCCGGACCAGCGTCGTGGCCCTCGACAGCAATACCAAGGTCGTGGGGTGTTTCATCGGGGTCCATGCCGACGGTTCGACGGCGTGGCCGAACATGCAGGACGGCATCTTCTTCGACTACACCGGTGATATTACGATCGGCGGAACGGCTCTCGCCGACCGCAATCTCGTCTCGGGGAACGGCAACATCGGAATCTACGTCCACCTGAGATTCAGCACCGGTTCGCTCGTGATGCAGGGGAACCTGGTCGGCACCAATGCGGCCGCGAACGCCGGAATTCCCAACGGGGCGAACGGCGCCCACGTGTCGGCGTTCGGCGCGGGCGCCAGCCTGATGATCGGGGGCCCCGCGGCGGGAGCCGGCAACGTGATCTCGGCCAATTCGAGCGTCGGCCTCGAAATCACGACGCTGTTCACGGCCATCGCGACCGTCCAGGGCAATTTCATCGGAACGGACGAATCGGGAGCCCATGCCCTTGGAAATACGAGCTACGGCGTGGATGCGCAAGGAGGGATCATCACGATTGGCGGAACCGCGGCGGGCCAGGGAAACACGATCGTCAACAACGGTCTTGCCGGAATCTGGGTGGACGATACCGGTGTAACGTCGACGGTCACCGTCCGCGGTAACTCCGTGGACAACAACGGCCTCGCTCCTGGATGGGCCGGCCTGGGCCTGGATCTCGCAAACGATGGCGTTCCGACTCATAACGATCCCCTGGACGCCGATGGTTTCCAGAACTTTCCGAACGTCGCCTCCGCAACGCCGGGTGGCGGCTCGACCGAGATCCAGGGCGTTCTGCATTCGAAACCGTCGACCCTTTACAACCTCGACTTCTACTCGAACGCGGCCTGCGCGCGCTTCCCCAGGAACTTCCTGGAGGGCCACGCCTACCTCGGCTCGGGCCAGGTCACGACGGACGGAAGCGGGAACGGGACTTTCGACGTGGTCGTGCCCGTCGCGATCGCCGCCGGCGAGCGGGTCTCGGCGACAGCCACGGATCCTGCCGGAAACACCTCCGAGTTCTCACAGCGCTTGCCGTTCTCGATGAGTCCGACTTCGGGTCCGCCGGGCGCCGGATCGGCGATCACGATCTCCGGAACGGATTTCGCCGCCGGCGCCGCCGTCTTCATCGGAGGGCAGCCCGCAACCGACGTCGTCGTCACGAACGACCATTCGATCTCGGCGAAGACGCCGGCGCTTTCGGCCGGAACAGCCAACGATCTCGTCGTGACCAACCCCGACGGCTCGACCGGAACACTGGAGAAATCCTGGGTCGCAGATTTTCTCGACGTACCGCCGTCTAACGGCTTTTACATCTATGTCACGACGCTCGTGTCCAATGCGATCACCGCCGGCGTCGGCGGAGGCAACTACGGCGTGGATGCGCCGACGCTGCGGCAGCAGATGGCCGTCTTCCTCCTAAAGGCTCGCCACGGTCTCTGCTACACGCCGCCGGCGTGCACCGGCGTCTTCCCCGACGTGCCCTGCCCCTCCACGTTCGCGAACTGGATTGAGGCGCTGGCTGCGGAGGCGATCACCGGAGGCTGCGGCGGCGGGAACTTCTGCCCGCAGAACCCGGTCCGGCGCGACCAGATGGCCGTGTTCCTGCTGAAGGCCGAGCACGGCTCCGGCTACGCCCCGCCGGCGTGCACCGGCGTCTTCCCCGACGTGCCCTGCCCCTCCAACTTCGCGGACTGGATCGAGAAGCTCGCCGCCGAGAACATCACCGGCGGCTGCGGCGGCGGCAACTACTGCCCGTTGTCGAACAACACCCGCGGTCAGATGGCGGTCTTCATCACGAAGACGTTCAGTCTGCAGTGAGCCCCGCTCGGCGACTCGCCGGTTGAATCGCCGGCGGGTGGCCGAATGCATTAGTCACGACTAATACGTTCCGACCCCGGAAGCCCGTCGTCTCTTCCATGTAGACTCCCGCCCCCAAGTTTCTCAAGGAGGTCTCGATGCGGGTTCTCGCTCTCCGAGCCGCGTGGCTCGTCGTGCCGGCTTCGACGCTCGCCGCGTCGCTCCTGGCGAACACCTACACGGTCACGACCACCGCGGATTCGGGGGCGGGCTCGCTCCGTCAGGCCATTCTCGACGCGAACGCGAACGCGGGGGCGGACACGATCCACTTCAACATCCCCGGAGGCGGCGTCCAGACGATCACGCCGCTGACCGATTTTCCCTACATCACCGACCCCGTGACGATCGACGGCTACACGCAGCCGGGGTCGAGCGCGAACACGAACGGGCCGGGCCTTCCCGACAATTCCGTTCACCGGATCGAGCTCGACGGAACCAATACGTATCCCGGCAACGGCGGCTACGTCCTCGGTTTCCAGGGGAGCTTCGCGTTCACGCTCCGGGGCCTGGTCATCAACCGCGCGCGCGCGGCCGGCGTTCAGGTCAACAGCGCGTCCGGCACGATCGAGGGATGCTTCATCGGTGTCGACCCGGCGGGAATCGGCGCGCTGCCCAACTATGAAGGCGTCGAGGTCGAGTCCAGCCCGGGCGTCCAGTTCGGCGGGCTGCTTCCCGCGCAGCGCAACGTCATCTCCGGGAACGCTGGCGTCCAGCTCGGCTTCGGCTGTTACAGCGCCGGAGGAACGGGTCATGTCATCCAGGGCAATTTCATCGGCCCGAACGCCACGGGAGCGGCGGTGCCGCTTCCCGACTCGCCGGGCACGAACAGCGGCATCGCGCTCTGCTACAACGTGACGAACGTGACGATCGGCGGACCGACCGCAGCGGCCCGCAACTTCATCTCCGGCAACTCCTTCCACGGCATCGCCATCTCGAGCAGCTACTGCGTCACCTGCGTGACGGGCATCGTCGTGCAGGGGAACTACATCGGCACCGACGTGACCGGAACGCTGCCCCTCGGAAACGGCGACGGGATCAGCATGGTCACGATCGGCAACGACGTTCTCGATAACGTCATCTCCGGCAATCTCGGCGAGGGGGTCGTCGTCGGTTCCGGCAACCCCGCGGACGGGGCTCTCCTTCAGGGGAACCGGATCGGCACCGACGCCTCGGGCGCGCTGCCGATCCCGAATCTCGGCTGGGGGGTGCACGTCCTGGCCGGCGGCGTCCACATCGGCGGGACCGCCCCCGGCGAGGCCAACACGGTCGCCTACAACGGGACCGCGTCTTCGGGGGGGATTCTGCTCGAGGGGATCCAGGGCGGCAACACCATCCGCGCCAACTCCATCCACGACAACGCCGGTCTCGGGATCGACCTCGCCCCGAACGGCGTGACCGGAAACGACGAGCTCGACGCGGACGCCGGTTCCAACGGTCTGCAGAACTTCCCGGTCCTCTCGTCCGTGACGCCGACCGCCCCGTCGGCCGAACTGCCCGGCGGCGGCACGCACGTGCAGGGATTCCTCCACTCCACCGCGTCCTCGAGCTTCACGATGGACTTCTACTCGAACGACGCCTGCGTCCGCTTCCCGAAGGATTTCCTCGAGGGCCGGACGTACCTCGGGTCGGCTCCCGTGAGCACCGACGGGGCCGGCGAGGGGCCATTCGACGTGACCCTTCCGGTCTCCATCGCTCCCGGCGAGCGCGTGAGCATGACGGCGACCGATACGACCGGCAGCACGTCGGAGTTCTCGCAGCGTCTTCCGTTCTCGATACTCCCGGCGTCCGGACCGTCCACGGGTGGCACGCCCGTGACGATCGCCGGCACGGATTTCGAGGATGGCGCGACCGTCTCGATCGGCGGGCAGCCCGCGACGAACGTCGTCGTCACGAACTTCAACCAGATCACCGCGACGGTTCCGGCTCTCGCCGCGGGCTCTCTGAACGACGTCGTCGTCACCATGCCCGAGGGCATCACGGGGACGCTCGAGAAGGGCTGGGTCTCGGACTTCCTGGACGTGCCGCCCGCGAATCAGTTCTACCAGTTCGTCACGACGCTCGTCTCGAACGGGATCACGGCCGGCGTCGGAGGAGGGATGTACGGCGTCGACGCGCCCACCCTGCGGCAGCAGATGGCCGTGTTCCTGCTCAAGGGGAAGCACGGGCTCTGCTTTGCGCCGCCTCCGTGCACCGGTACCTTCCCGGACGTGCCGTGCCCGTCGACGTTCGCCGCCTGGATCGAGGCCCTAGCCGCGGAGGGGATCACCGGGGGCTGCGGCGGCGGCAACTACTGCCCGCAGAGCCCGGTGCGACGCGATCAGATGGCCGTTTTCCTGCTCAAGGCCGAGCACGGTTCGAGCTACGTTCCGCCGGCCTGCGTCGGGACATTCCCGGACGTCGCGTGCCCCTCGACGTTCGCGGACTGGATCGAGCAGCTCGCGGCCGAGCAGATCACCGGCGGCTGCGGTGGCGGCAACTACTGCCCCCTGGCGAACAACACGCGCGGACAGATGGCGGTGTTCATCACGAAGACCTTCAAACTTCAATGAGCTCGGCGACCCTCTGGACCGTCGGCGGGGGCTCACCACCAGGGCCTCCAACCTCCCATGAGCGCCTATTAGCCTTTCATCGGGCTTGAAACTTGTCTCTCGATTCCTGAAACTCGTCTCTCGAGGAACCGTCCGACCGGCCATTTCTTTCGCGTCCCGGAGCCCACCATGACCCGGAAGTCACCCATTAGCCACATGCGCAGGTCTCAGTCTCGACGACGAAGGTTTCGCGGCCGCCGCTCGGCCCTGATCCTCGCCGCCCTCGCCGCCGGAGCCTCGGTCCGCGCCGCGACCTTCACCGTTTCCAGCAGCGCCGACTCGGGGCCCGGCACGCTGCGCCAGGCCATCCTGGACGCCAACGCGAGCCCGGGGCCCGATCTCATCGCCTTCGACGTTTCGGGAGCGGGCGTCCACACGCTCATCCCCGCCTCCGCGCTGCCGTTCATTACCGACCCGGTCACCATCGACGGGTTCACGCAGATGGGATCGAGCCCGAACACGGCCGGGCCCGCGGAGGCGGACGACTCGGTCCACGCCATCGAGATCTTCGGAGCGAATAGCGGCGCCGAGCGCGCCTGCCTCACCGTGAGCGCCGGCGGCGGAGGCACCACGATTCGCGGACTGGTCCTCAACGGATGCCCGGGAGACGGGATCCTGTTCTTCGACTCCGGCGGCGCCAACCTAGTGAGGGGGAACTTCATCGGCACGGACCCGTCCGGGCACACCGCCATCGGAGTGGGCGGCTCGGGCGTTCACGTGGCGGCATCCTCCGATCCGTCGGCCGATGCCGGGAACTTCGTGGGCGGGGAAAGCCCCGAGGACCGCAACGTGATCTCGGGGGCCGTCGGGGCGGGCGTCAACCTGGAGACGCGCTCCAACACCGTGCTCGGAAATTTCATCGGAACGGACGCGGGCGGGTCCTCTCCTCTGCCGAACGCCACGGGCGTGCTCATCGGCGGAGCGGAGAACTCGATCGGCGGCCAGACCGCGGCCGACCGCAATGTGGTGTCGGGAAACGGGAACCGTGGGATCTCCATCGGCAGCGTGCTGGGCGATCCCAGCGTGATGGAGAACGTCGTCGCGGGAAACTTCGTCGGCACCGACGCGGCGGGCACCGGGGCGCTCGGCAACGGCGGGTCGGGGATCGGTGTGTACGGACCCGACAACGTGGTCGGCGGAACCGAGCCCGGCTCCGGCAACGTCATCGCCGCCAATGCCGGCAGCGGCATCGAGATCGTCGCCGGCGACGAAACCGTGGTCCAGGGCAACAGGATCGGCACGGACGCCTCCGGCAACGCCCGGCTCGGCAATGCTCTCGCCGGGGTCTCGATTCACGCGGACGGCGTCCACCTCGGAGGCCCGAGCGCCGGCGCGGCGAACACGATCGCTTACGGTGGAGCGGCGGGCGTGATCGTCTTCGGCGGGGACCGGAACACGATCCGCGGCAACTCGATCTTCTCGAACGCCGACCTCGGCGTCGACCTCGGCAACGACGGCGCAAACTTCAACGACGAGCTCGACGAGGACGACGGCCCGAACGAGCGCCAGAACTACCCGGTGCTGTCCTCCGTAACGATCGGCCTGAACATTCACATCCGCGGCGTGCTGCACGCCGAGCCGTCGAGGACCTTCGCGATCGACTTCTACGCGAATCCCTCCTGCGTGCGAATCCCCACGGATTTCCTGGAGGGCCAGACCTATCTCGGCTCGGCTGAGGCCGCGACCGACGGCTCCGGACGAGCGGACTTCGACGTCACGCTGCCGGGGCTGCTCGAGCCCGGCGCACGCATCGCCATGACGGCGACGGATTCCGACGGCAACACGTCGGAGCTCTCGCAGCGCCTCCCCTTCTCCGTGACGCCGGACTCCGGCCCCGCGGACGGAGGCCAGGGGATCGCGATCGCGGGCACGGACTTCGAGTCGGGCGCGGATGTGACGATCGGAGGACTTCCGGCCGAGGCCGTCGAGGTGGCATCGTTCGACACGATCACCGCCGTGGCTCCAGCGCTGGCGCCTGGCTCGCTCAACGACATCACCGTGACCAACCCGGACGGTTCGTCCGGCACGCTCGAGAAGGGCTACGTCGCGGACTTCCTCGACGTCCCGGAGGAGCACCAGTTCTACACGTCGGTCACTCGGCTGGTGACGAGCGCCGTCACCGCGGGAGTCGGAGGTGGCCGCTTCGGCATCGACGACCCGACCCTGCGGCAGCAGATGGCCGTCTTCCTGCTGAAGGCCAAACACGGCGCCTGCTACGCGCCGCCGCCGTGCACCGGCCTCTTCGCGGACGTGCCCTGCCCGTCCGTGTTCGCGGACTGGATCGAGGCGCTCGCCGCGGAGGGGATCACCGGGGGCTGCGGAGGCGGGAACTTCTGCCCGCAGAACCCGGTGAGGCGCGACCAGATGGCCGCGTTCCTGCTCAAGTCCGAGCACGGCTCGCAGTACTTGCCGCCACCGTGCGCCGGTGAGTTCGCGGACGTGCCGTGTCCGTCGCAGTTCGCCGACTGGATCGAGCAGCTCGCGGCGGAGAACATCACCGGAGGCTGCGGAGGCGACAACTACTGCCCGGCCGCGAACAACACGCGGGGGCAGATGGCGGTATTCCTGGCGAAGGCGTTCTTTCTCCAGTAGGGCGACTCGCCATAGAGTGTCGGTTCCCGGGTCACAATCTTCCGCCGGTGTGAACACGAAAGGAGATGTCCATGTGGTCCAGGAACCCTTGCCGCCAGAACTCGAAACTCTATAAGCGGCCCTCGAGACGCGCTTTCGGTGCGGCGTTCTTGCTCCTCGCCGCCGCCTCCGCCGTGCGCGCGAACACGTACACCGTCACGAACACCGCCGACACCGGCGCGGGCTCACTACGCCAGGCGATCCTCGACGCCAACGCCAACGCGGGGCTCGACACGATCGCGTTCAACGTGTCCGGCGCCGGCTGCGACGGCAACGGCGTCTGCACGATCACGCCGGCAACACAGCTCCCCGTGGTCGGAAGCCCGGTTCTCATCGACGGCTACACGCAGGCCGGTACCTCGCCGAACTCCAACGCGCAGGGAGCGCTCAACACCGTGCTCAAGATCGTGCTGTCGGGAGCGACCTCGCAGTCCACCGGACTCCAGTTCTCCACGGGAGCCGACGGGTCCACCGTCCGGGGCCTCGTGGTAAACGGCGGCTGGAACTACGCGATCAGCTTCTACTTCGCCGGCGCGGGCGGCGCGGTGAAGGGTTGCTTCGTCGGCACCGACGCCGCAGGCGCGTCCGTGCCGAGCCCGCCGAACATCCGCGGCATCGACGCCGAGTTCAGCGACGGCTTCGCGGCCGGCGGGCCGGCTCCGGCCGATCGCAACCTGGTCTCCGCGAATGCGCAGTCCGGCATCACCATCACTCACGCCGCCGATACGGTGGTCCAGGGCAACCTCATGGGCACCAACATCGGAGGCGCGACGGTCATCGGCTCGTCGTCACTCGCAATAGGCGTCGCCGGCCAGACTCCCGGGGCCGTGATCCGGGACAACGTCGTCGGCGGTGCCAACGAGGGCATCAGCGTCGGCGACACGAACGACACGACGACCGGGATGACGATCCTCCACAACTGGGTCGGTACCGACGTGACCGGAACCGCGAACCTCGGGAACGCGTATTACGGAATCTTCCTGCTGGGCCGGGACATCACGGTCGGAGGCATCGGCGCGGGCCAGGGCAACGTCGTCGCGTTCAACGAAGGCGCCGGCGTGCTCATCAACTACAGCACGATCAACACCTTCCACGATCCGATCCGCGGGAACTCCATCTACGGCAACGGCACCGCCCACGGCGCCAACTTTCTTTCGACACTCGGTATCGATCTCGGAAACCCCGGGGGCTTCGGCCAGGGCGGCCTGACGGCCAACGATCTCGGCGATGGCGACAACGGGCCGAACCTCCTCCAGAACTTCCCCCTGCTGAAGTCGGCAGTCTCGTCGGGCGGCAACACGACGATCGACGGAACCCTGAACAGTGCGGCGAACACTCAGTTCGCGATCGACTTCTATTCGAACGACGGCTGCGTCGGACGTCCGCAGGACTTTCTCGAAGGCCGCACGTACATCGGCACGACGAACGTGACCACGAACGGGAGCGGCAACGCCACCATCCACGCGGTCCTATCGGGGGTCGTTCTGGCGTCGGGCGAGAAGGTCACGGCGACGGCGACGGACCCGGACGGCAACACGTCGGAGTTCTCGCAGCGCTTCGTCCTTTCGTCGAACCCGTCGTCCGGAAGCCCGGCCGGGGTCCCGGCGACTCTCTCCGGGTTCTATTTCCTGGACGGCGCGACCGCGAAGGTGGGCGAAGTCGCCGCCACCAACGTCAATGTGACCAACGAAAACACGATCACCTTGACGACGCCGTCCCTTCCGCCCGGCAGCCTGAACGACATCGTCGTCACGAACACGGACGGAAGCGTCGGCACGCTGCCCAACGGCTGGATCGCCGACTTCCTCGACGTCCCGAGCGGCGGACAGTTCTACTCCTTCGTGACGACGCTCGTCCGCAACACGATCACGGTCGGCGTCGGCGGCGGCAACTACGGGGTCGATTCGCCGACACTCCGCCGTCAGATGGCCGTCTTCCTGCTGAAGGCCCGCCACGGGCTCTGCTACGTCCCGCCGCAGTGCGCGGGGACGTTCCCGGACGTGCCGTGCCCCTCGACGTTCGCCGACTGGATCGAGGCGCTCGCGGCGGAGGGAATCACGGGCGGATGCGGCAGCGGCAACTATTGCCCCACGACTCCGGTGCGCCGCGACCAGATGGCGGTCTTCCTGCTCAAGGCCGAGCACGGCTCCGGATACACGCCGCCGGCCTGCGCCGGGATTTACGGCGACGTCCCGTGTCCCTCGACCTTCGCCAACTGGATCGAGCAGCTCGCCGCGGAGAACATCACCGGCGGCTGCGGAAACGGGAACTACTGTCCGCTGTCGAACAACACGCGTGGCCAGATGGCCGTGTTCATCACGAAGACGTTTTCTCTGCAATAGGCCGTTAGCAGGAGATTCAAATCCCAGGTTGGAAAGGTGCGAACCATGACCTTCAGACTCTCGATCCCGCGGAGCTCGGAACTCGCAGCTTTCAACCCGCGGCTCGCCACTCGAAGCGCGGCGCTGCTGCTCCTGGGCGCGACGTCGCTGTACGGCGCGACGTTCACCGTGACGACGACCGCCGACACGGGCGCGGGCTCACTGCGGCAGGCGATCACCGACGCCAACGCGAACGCGGGGCTCGACACGATCGCGTTCAACGTCTCCGGCTCGGGCTGCAACGGAAGCGGCGTCTGCACGATCTCGCCGGCGACGAGCCTTCCCCTGATCCAGAGCCCGGTGCTCATCGACGGCTATACGCAGCCGGGCTCTTCCGCGAACACCCTCGCGCAAGGCGCCCTGAACACGGTCCTCAAGATTGTGCTGTCCGGCGCCAACGTCCCCAACCAGAACGGGCTTTCGCTCGTAGCCGCCGGCGGTGGCTCGACGATCCGGGGTCTCGTCGTCAACGGTGGCTTCCATTACGGCATCATCTCGAGTCTTTCGGACGGCAACACGGTGCGGGGCTGCTTCGTGGGCGTCGACGCGGCGGGTACGACGAAGTCACCAAACGTATCGGGCATCGACGCCGAGTCCAGCGACGATTTCACGGTCGGCGGGCCGTCTCCGGCGGACCGCAACCTCGTCTCGGGCCAGACCGATCAGAACATCCAGATCGTCTTCTCCGCCGACTCGGTGGTCGAAGGCAATCTCATGGGCCCCGACAAGTCGGGCGCGGTGGCGCTCCGCCCGACGATCCAGTCCCTGTTCGTCGCGGCCAACTCGGGGGTGATCCGGGGCAACGTCGTCGGCGGAGCCTCGATCGGTATCCGGGTCGGCAGCATCTCGGATGCGACCACCGGCATGACGGTCCAAGGCAACTGGGTGGGAACCGACGTCACGGGGACCGCCCACATCGGCAATCTCTCCATAGGTATTCTGGTCGAGGGCCGGGACATCACGATCGGCGGCGTCGGGCCGGCCGAAGGCAACGTGATCGCCTTCAACGACGGCGCCGGCGTGCTCGTCAGCTACGACACCTTCAACATCACCGGCAACACGATTCGCGGCAACTCGATCTACTCGAACGCCGAGCGCATGATTTCGCAGGGCAACTCGCCTCTGGGGATCGACCTGGGGAACCCGGGGGGCGGATTCGACGCCGGAGGCCTGACGATCAACGATCTCGACGACGCGGACACGGGACCGAACGGCAGTCAGAACTTTCCGATCATCAGCTCGGCCGTGTCGGCCGGCGGCAACACGACGGTTCACGGCCGCTTCAACAGCAAGCCGAGCTCCGAGTTCACGATCGACTTCTACGTCAACGGCGCCTGCGTCGCACGGCCGCAGGACTATCTCGAGGGCGAGCAGTACGCCGGCACCTCTCCCCTGACGACGGACGCCGGAGGGGACGCGGCGATCGACGTGGTGCTGCCCGGCGTCGTCCTCCAGCCCGGCCAGATAGTGACGGCCACGGCGACCGACGCAAGCGGAAACACCTCGGAGTTCTCGCAGCGCATCGTGGTTTCTGCGAGCCCGTCGTCCGTCAATCCGCCCGGGAACGGCACCACCACCCTGTCGGGATTCAATTTTCTTCCGGGAGCGACGGCGACCGTGGGGGGCCTGCCGGCGACGGACGTGGTCGTGACCGACTACAACACCATCACCCTGACGGCGCCGAGCCTGCCGGCCGGAAGCCTGAACGACATCACGGTCACGAACACCGATACGAGCGCCGGAACGCTGCCCAACGGCTGGATCGTCGACTTCCTGGACGTGCCCGAAAGCCAGCAGTTCAACGTATTCGTGAACAGGCTCGTGCGCAACGAGATCACCGTCGGCGTGGGGGGCGGACTCTACGGCGTCGACCAGGCCACGCTCCGCCGCCAGATGGCGGTGTTCCTGCTGAAGTCCCGCCACGGCCTCTGCTACGTGCCGCCGCCCTGTGCCGGCACGTTCTCGGACGTCGCGTGCCCGTCGACGTTCGCCGACTGGATCGAGGCGCTCGCGGCGGAGGGAATCACCGGCGGATGCGGCGGCGGCGGCTACTGCCCCACGACTCCGGTACGGCGCGACCAGATGGCGGTCTTCCTGCTGAAGGCCGAGCACGGATCGGGCTACGTTCCGCCGGACTGCGCGGGGATCTTCGCCGACGTTCCCTGCCCGTCGACCTTCGCCAACTGGATCGAGCAGCTCGCCGCGGAGAACATCACCGGCGGCTGTGGCGGTGGCAACTACTGTCCGCTCTCGAACAACACTCGCGGACAGATGGCGGTCTTCATCACCAAGACGTTCCACCTGCAATGATCACGGCTCCCACTGAGTTCACCGCGAGAGGGGGCGATGGAGACTTCCCCTCCCGTTTTCACGGTCCGCCAGGCGGACCGCCAGAGGTCCGGATCATCACGAAGACGTTCCGTCTGCAATGAACTCCCCCTCTCCCCAAGCGACGCGGGGGGAGGGTCAGGGTGAGGGGGGAACATGAATCCAAAAGCCCTCAGATCGGGCCGGGCCGTTCTCCTGGCGGCCGTGATCGCAGTTCCGGCATCCGGGGCCACCTTAACCGTCACGAACACGAACACCTCCGGCGCGGGCTCGCTGGCTCAGGCCGTCGCCGACGCGAACGCAGCCGCGGGCGCCGACACCATCGTCTTCGACGTCTCGGGCGCCGGTTGCGACGGCGCGGGGGTGTGCACGATCCGGCTCGCAGGGACGCTGTTCCTGACGGGCCCCGTCGCGATCGACGGCTACACGCAGTCGGGGGCCCTGCCGAACACGATTCTTTCGGGGCCCAACAACGCGGTTCTGAAGATCGTCCTGTCGGCCGCCGACATCGTCGGCGCGGAGGCGCTCGACGTGGGCACAGGCGCCGCGGGATCCGTCATCCGCGGCCTGGTGATGAACGGCGGTTTCCAGAACACGGTACGCGTGGGGGCGGCGAACTTCGCTATCCGCGGGTGCTTCTTCGGCACGGACGCGTCCGGAATGACGGCCCTCGTGAACATCAGCGACTTGCTCGGCCAGGGATTCAGCGGAGCCTCCTCGCTCACGCTGGGCGGCGCCGCGGCCGCCGACCGCAACCTCGTCACCGGCCGGATCTTCCTGGACAACGTCCCGGACGTCACGATCCAGGGGAATCTGTTCGGGACGGACGCGACCGGCGCCTCGCCCCTCGGTCCCCTTCCCAACGACGCGATCATCCTCCATGCCCCGGCGACCGGGACCTCGACCATCAGCGCCAACGTCGTGGCGGGGGGAACCATCGAGGGCATCACCATCAGCAACGCGGGCAGCGTGGTGCTTCTGTTTGGCAACTTCATCGGCACGGACGTGTCGGGGACCGTCAACCTCGGCAATCCCACGTCAGGCATCCGGATCCAGGCGGGCGGCGACGACGTGACGATCGGCGGCATCGGCACGGGCGAGGGCAACGTGATCGCGTTCAACGCAGGCGCCGGCGTCATGCTCTACCCCGGCGGCGCGAGCTCGCCGGTCCGCATCCCGATCCGGGGTAACTCCATCTACTCCAATCATCAGAACCCCGCATTCGGTGAGAGCCAGGGCATCGACCTCGGCGAGAACAGCAGCCCACAGGGAGGAGTCACCGAGAACGATCTGGGCGACGCGGATATCGGGCCGAACAACCTCCAGAACTTCCCGATCATCACGTCGGCGGTGGCGGGCGGCGGCTCGACGACCGTGACCGGCCGCCTGAACAGCGCGGCCGGCACGACCTACGACATCGACTTTTACTCGAACCCCGCGTGCGTGGGCCGGCCCCAGGACTTTCTGGAGGGGAAGACGTACCTCGGCTCGACCCAGGTCACGACCGACGGCAGCGGCAACGCGGCAATCAACGCCATACTGCCGGCCGCGATCCTGCCGGGCGAGAGGGTGACCGCGACGGCGACGGACCCGGACGGCAACACGTCCGAGTTTTCGCAGCGCATCGTGCTCGCCTCCGATCCCTCCTCGGGCAACCCTGCGGGCGTCCCCGGGGTGACGCTGACCGGGTTCCACTTCCTCGCCGGGGCGACCGCCACGGTGGGCGGGGCCGCGGCGACGAGCGTCAACGTGTCGGACTACAACACGATCACGCTCACGACGCCGAGCCTCCCGCCGGGATCCCTCAACGACGTGACGGTCGCGAACACGGACGGCACCGCCGGCACGCTCCCCAACGGCTGGATCGCCGATTTCCTCGACGTGCCGGGGAACCATCCGTTCTACTCGTACGTGACGACGCTCGTGCGCAACGCGATCACGGTCGGAGTGGGCGGCGGCAACTACGGCGGCGACGCCCCGACCCTCCGGCGCCAGATGGCGGTCTTCCTGCTGAAGGCGAAACACGGCATCTGCTACACGCCGCCGGCCTGCGACGGCGACTTCGCGGACGTGCCGTGCCCCTCGACTTTCGCGGACTGGATCGAGCAGATGGCGAACGAGGGCATCACTGGAGGCTGCGGCGGCGGAAACTTCTGCCCGACGAATCCGGTGCGCCGCGACCAGATGGCCGTGTTCCTCTTGAAGGCCGAGCACGGCTCCTCCTACGTCCCGCCTCCGTGCAGCGGCGACTTCCTGGACGTGGCTTGTCCGTCCACGTTCGCGGACTGGATCGAGCAACTGGCCGCGGAGAACATCACCGGCGGCTGCGGCGGCGGCAACTACTGCCCGCAGTCGAACAACACGCGGGGCCAGATGGCTGTGTTCATCACAAAGACCTTCGGACTTCAGTGAGCACCGCGCCCGCTGGCGCGCTTCGAGTTTTCGGGTACTGCGGGGGGTCGGCGTTCGGGTCGTGGGATGATCGCCAGGTTCCCTTGAAATAGACCGAGCCTCTCAACCCAAGCTGGGCGGGTGCCCGAGAAAGGCGTCACCATGGTTTCCAGGCCCCCGTCTCAGTGGAACTCGTGTCTCCGGACTTTCAGGACGAGACTCGCGCGAACCACCGCGCTCCTGTTCCTGGTCTCGGCAGCGTCGTACGGCGCGACGTTCACCGTCACGAACACCTCCGACTCGGGCCCGGGCTCGCTGCGGCAGGCCATCACCGACGCCAACGCCAACGCCGGGCTCGACACGATCGCGTTCAACGTCTCCGGAGCCGGGTGCGACGGAGGCGGGATCTGCACGATTTCCCCCGCCACGGTCCTGCCCGACATCGTGAGCCCGGTGCTCGTCGACGGCTACACGCAGCCGGGCTCGTCGCCGAACACGAACGTCCAGGGAGCGCTCAACACGGT
>Ga0157375_10001050_pt1 | contig 23815 bp, 19 predicted proteins | sample M35metaG_FD_115311 | JGI IMG/M metagenome (GOLD analysis project Ga0157375, IMG submission 115311) | Miscanthus rhizosphere microbial communities from Kellogg Biological Station, Michigan, USA - M3-5 metaG | ecosystem: Host-associated > Plants > Roots > Rhizosphere > Soil | place: USA: Michigan... | reverse complement strand
CGTCGCCGATCTTCTCCGCCAGGCCGGCGTGATCCGCACCGACACGCTCGAAGAGCTGTTCGACGTCGCCTCGCTGCTCGCCAATCAGCCGCTGCCGCGCGGACGCCGCGTCGCCATTCTCACAAACGCCGGCGGCCCCGGCATCCTCGCCGCCGACGCCTGCGAAGCGCACGGGCTGACGCTCGCGCCGCTCGGCGACGCTACTGTCGAGCGCCTGCGCTCGTTCCTGCCTGCCGCGGCGAGCGTCGGCAATCCGGTCGACATGATCGCCTCGGCATCGCCCGAGCACTACCGCCGCTCGCTCGAAGCGCTCATCGACGACGACTCGATCGACGACGTTCTCGTCATCTACATCCCCGTGCAGCCGACCGACGCCCCCGAGGTTGCCGCGGCCATCCGCGACATCGCCACGCGCGCCGACGGCAAGACCATCCTGGCCACATTCATGAGCGCGCACGGAGTCCCCGAGCCGCTCGCGCCGGTGCCGTCGTTCGCCTTCCCCGAGCGCGCCGTCGGCGCCTTGGCGCGCGCTGCGAATTACGCCGAGTGGCGCCGCCGCCCCGAAAAGGAAAGCGCGCCGCTGAGCGTCGATGAGAGCGCGCTGCGCGATGTCGTCGAAAACGCGCTCGAACGCGGCGGCGGCTGGCTCGATCCGGCCGAAGTCGATCGCCTTCTGAATGCCGCCGGCATCAAGACGCCGGGCGGTGTAATCGCCACGGACGTCAACGAAGCCTTCGAAGCCGCCATGTGCATCGGCCAGCCGGTCGCGCTGAAAGCGATCGGACCAACCCTGCTTCACAAGAGCGACCGCGGCGGCGTCCGCCTCGGCCTCCAAACCGAATGCGACGCCCGCGACGCCTTCCTCGAAATGAAGTCCCGCCTCGGCGACGACATGACCGCCGCCCACGTCCAGCCAATGATCCCCGGCGGCGTGGAAGTCATGCTCGGCGCCACCGACGACCCCACTTTCGGCCAGGTCCTCGCCTTCGGCGCCGGCGGCACGCTCGTCGAGCTCCTGGCGGATGTCGCCTTCCGCATCCACCCCCTGACGGAAACGGACGTGGACGACATCATCCAGCAAACCCGCGTCGCCAAACTCCTGAAGGGAATCCGCGGCGCCGCCCCCAGCGACGTCCCCGCCCTCCGCGAAGCGATCCTCCGCCTCTCCACGCTGATCACGATTTGCCCCGAAATCCGCGACCTCGACATCAACCCGCTGAAGGTCCTGGAGCACGGCGCCATCGCCCTCGACGCGCGAATTCGCGTGGAAAGAATCATCCACGCCCAGCCCTCGCGGAGGATCGCGTATTAGGAAACCGTATCCGCAGATTACGCAGATGTTCCGATCACTGGCTGCCAAGCTGCTATCATCATTCCATCTTTCCCACATTCTGTCAGATGCCGTGAAAACCGCTGGTATCCCATTCGATCCAGAGGAGGTCATGTCGATGAAGCGCGTGTTTGTCGTCATCTTCACAATTCTTGCTTCCAGCGCATTCGCTCAGACCACGCCGTCCTCCCGCCTTGGCGATCTGAAGTCATTCGCGGGCACCTGGCGATGCACCGGCAAAGCGTTCAAGACGCAATGGGGGCCGGAGCATTCGACGATTGCCACGATTCATGTCACGTGGGTGCTGAACGGCTTCTGGCTGCATGCGGATTACGCGGAACAGAAGACGAAAAGCAATCCGCATCCGGCGGCGGGGCATGTCTACTGGGGTTATGACGAGAAGCTGAAGAAACTCGCGGGCTACGCCGTCAACAATTTCGGCGGCCGCGTCGCGGTCGAGTCGGACGGCTGGAACGGCGACACGATCGTCTGGTCGGGTGAGATGAGCGCGAGCGGAGTGTCCTTCCCGACGCGCGACACGTTCGTGCGCAAGAACAAGAGCACGATCGAGCACAAGAGCGAGGCCGAGATGGGCGGCAATTGGGTCGAGCTCGACGCCGAGACCTGTAAGAAGCAGTAGTCACCACGCGTATCGGACGCTTGCCATGGCACGGCGGCGGAGGACGTTTCCGCCGAATGTCTCGAAGTGCGCCTTGTTCGCCGCGTTCGAGACATCGACGGCGAACGTCCACGGATCGCGCACGCGCCACGCGGCGGTCGCATCGACGACGCTGTAAGACGGCACCTCGCCGACATCGAAGCCGTCGCGCCAGTCGAAGCGATTGACGTAGCGCACCGTGGCGGCGAGATCGACCCGGTTGCGGGTGTACGTCATCGCAAGCGATGCGGAATGGCGCGGCGCGTTCGGCGCGAGCGGACCGCCGCCGCGGATCACGTCGAAATCGAAATACGTGTAGCTGGCACCGACGCTCACGCTCCGCGCGATGAGCATCGTCGCTCCGACCTCGACTCCCTGCGTTCGCACTTCGCCGAAGTTTGTGAACGAGAGCAGCACGAGCACTGGCTTGCCTTTCGGATCGTTCGACAGGAACGCGAAGTTCGGTCCGAGCACACTCTGCAACGCGCCGAGCACCGCGGCGGATGCCGCGGGCGAGAGCGAATCGGGCGGACGATACGGTCCATAGTTCGGATTGACCCGGCCGAACGACGTTCCGAGCTGTGGCAACACCTGCGAGACGAAGTTCGTCAATCGATTGCGATAGATGGCAACATTGATGGCCGCGCGCGATCCCACCGTGCCGCGATAGCCGATCTCGAATCCATCGACCTGTTCCGGGACGAGGCCAGCGTTGCCGGCGAGCAGCAGCGGCACATTGTTCATTCCGAGTGGCACGCCGCCCAGGAGCGGCGCGAGCGATTGTTCGAGCGCGCTGAGATCGAGCGGCGGCGCGACCGGCGACTCGAGCGTGCGCTGTACGAGTGTCGGCCGGAGGAACGCATTGCCGTAGGTGGCGCGCACGCTCTGTTGCGGACGAAACTCCCAAACCACCGCCACGCGCGGCGAGAGATGTGACGGCGAGCGATCGGTGTCGTCCCATCGCGCCGAGGCGACGAGATTCCATCCCATCCTCGGCGCGAATTCCCATTGGCCGAAAACCGCGTGGCCGCGCTCGCGTTCCGGCCGCGGAAGAATGGTCTGACGCCCTGACGGATCCGCGGTGTCGAGCGAAAGCGTGTCGGCGGCAAGACCTGCGACGACGTGAATCCGGTCGCGTGCGAACGCGCCGTGCCATTGCGCTTCGACGGCGGCGCGATACGAATCAATATAGGAGACCGAGCCGCTGCCGAGGTCCACCATGCGGTTATCGGTCTCGCCGGTGTACGAGCCGGAGACGTTCCACTGCGGCGTGTTGACGTTCACGCGGCCCCACGGGTGTTTCGTGTCGGCGAGATTGAGCCGCCCTGTGCCGGCGCCGATGAGGATGCCGTCGAGCAGGGTCTGGCCGCCTTCGATCGTCAGGACGTAGCGGTCACCGATGGATTGATCGAGCCGGGCGGATGCGGAGGTGATGTCGGCGCGGTCGTCGACCGGCGCGACGCGCTCGTTCGGCAATCCCGCGTATTCGACCGACGTCACGCGCGGCCGCGTGAAATCGTCGCCGCGGAACCGGCTGACGATGACGCGTCCGAACAGCGAAGGCGTAAGGCGCGCCGAGACGCGCGCTTCGGCTCGCAGCGCCGACAGCTCGCCGGCCGTGATGCGCACCGCGCCGCCCGTCTCGTCGCGCGGCTGTTTGCTGACCATGTTGAGCACGCCGTTGTAGGCGCCCGAGCCGTACAGTGCGGCGCCCGGACCGCGCACGAGCTCGACCGCCGAGAGTTCATCGAGCGGAAACGGGAATGACGCCCACAGTTGCGCTCCGCCGAAGATCGGAATCGATGGATCGCGCCCGTCGATCAACGTCAGCACGCGCCGATTGAGAAAACTGTTGAACCCGCGGGCATTGAGGCTGAAGTCGAACAGGCCGTTCTGCGGCGCCTGCACACCCGGCATCGCCGCGACGAGCCGCGGCGCCTGCCCGTCCAACCCGCGCCGCGCGATCTCTTCCGGCGTGAGCGCGCCGATCGACGCCGGCGCTTCCACGACCCGCTCCGGGCGGCGGGCGGGGGCGGTGACCGTAATCGTTTCCGCCACTTGCGCGCGGAGCGGAAGCGCGACGATGAGCAGAATCAGTCCGGGACGCATCTATAGGAGGAGTGACAAAAAGAGGCTGGTCCCCTACCTCTTCCTCTGATGCGGCGTGGAAGTGATGCTCGGCGCCGGCGGCACGCTCGTCGAGCTTTTCAACGACGTCGCCTTCCGCATACACCCCCTCACCGAAACCGACGCCGACGACATCATCCAACAAACCCGCGTCGCCAAACTCCTGCCCGGCCTCCGCGGCGCCGCCCCCAGCGACGTCCCCGCCCTCCGCGAAGCGATCCTCCGCCTGTCAACACTCATCACGATCTGCCCCGAAATCCGCGACCTCGACATCAACCCGCTGAAGGTGCTCCCTCACGGCGCCATGGCCCTCGACGCCCGGATTCGCGTGGAGCGAATCCTTCCCGCGCCGCCTTCGCGGCGGATTGCGTACTAGGAGACCGCATCCGCAGATTTGATCTATAAGGCGACCGCGCACGTTTTGCTCACCGGGATTGTCTCCCGCACGACGCCGCTCGTGGAGCTGGGCGGCGTCGTGCGGAGTCGCCGATCTAGCAGAAATGCTCCGACGCATTATCGATTACACACCGTGCGCCGTCATCAGCAACGCGACGTTATGGGTGGTATTTGTACTTGGCGGTCGAATTCGACAACGAAGGCTGGCGAGATACGGTCGCTTGGTGGAGACACGAGGCGCGCTGTGCGAAAAGCGTTGACGGAATAGGAGACCGTACACGGTATACTTGCGCAGGTCTGTAGGTCATCCTTAAATGGCAGTTCAACCGAACATCCGCCCCGCGGACGCATATGAGATTGCGCTCTCATTGCTGACTCGTCCCCAAACCTCGCGAAAGGACATCCTCAAAGAAGCAGCGCGACTCGTTGTCGGCGACGGGGCACGCGTCGCCATTTTGCTGTGGCTATACGACCCGGAGTGGAAAGCGCTGCTGCTAAGCCGCTTCTGGAGTTCTCACACCGATACGATCCCGAAGGAACTAGTCGGCAGCATCATTTTCTGGCGTCACGAGCCGACCGACGGCTGCGATTCCGATCCCTTAAAGTGGGGACTGTCGCTCGATGCATTACCGGAGATCCGCGCGTGGGCTTCATTGTTTGGATTCGCGAAGAGTGATCGAGCGATGGCGATCACGAAGTTAACGGCCGAGAAGGCGGAGCCCGTGGGGTTCGTACAGGTGTTTTCGTCCCGCACGCTGCCGGAGGCGATCGAGGCCGCGCTAACGCCGTATGCCGAGGCACTGGCAGTCTTGATCGATCGGGGCAGAAATGATCGATTGGTGAAGGCCCTTATCGACGTTCAGGGGCACTCGGAACCGAAGACTTCGCTGAAGGAATGGCTGGAGACCGCGGCAAGCGTACTCCGCGAAGTAACGAAGGCGGAGGCCTGCCTGATCTTCCGCGAGGTGCATGGCATTATCGACGTGGCCGCATACGCTACGACTGCCGGTCGCGCGGACAAACTGCAATTGCGCGTCGCGCAATCGAGCGTGATCCGGCGCGTCGCGCGGATGCAGAAGATCACGAGGATCCGGATGTTCAGTGATCTCGAGGAACGCGAGCGCATTCTCGGGACACGCGAGAATGACGCCGATCTGCAGGCGATGGTGGAGAAGATAATTCTTCAAAAACAGATCCGCGCTGTCCTCCTGGCGCCAGTGATCTTCGAAGGCCACACAATCGCTGTGATCGTACTGCTCAACAAGATGATCGAGCACCACATCGCCGCGGCGTTCACCCTGACCGATCAAAAGATTCTCGCAACATTGTGTGAATACCTCGCTGGCGTCCTCCCCAGCTTCGAGATGTACCAAGCGCTCAACCGGATGTCGGAGATCAGCGCGAGTCATGTGCATGCGCTGGACGAATCTGCGGAGCGCGAAAAAACGTACAACTTGCTCGTCGGCATGATCCCGGGCGTTACGGGCGCCGCGCTGATCCGCCGAAAACGGGGAGACGAAAAACCTCGCCTATACCCCCTTGGCGGAAAGATCTGGTCCGAGGATGTCGAAGAGCTGACGCGACACAGCGGAAAGGTGACGCTCGTCCCCGGCGGATTGGCCGACGAAAATTACCTTACCACCAAGATCGAGTCGCTCGAACTCGCAGAGCCAGCGTGGCTAGTGCTTCAGCTCGCTCGCGGTTTTCTCAATGCCTATGAGCGCGAGTACATCCTGGCATTCTTCAGAATCCAGCTGAGTCATGTACTCGTCGCGGACCAAGGTGCCGACGAACTGATCGACCACTTCGCGCAGCTTCGCCATGCCGTGCGATCGGGGTTGACGGGGGTCAACGGCTACATCGAGGAAGCGACTGAGGCGTTCAATGAGTACCGCGAGACGGGCGACACCGACGTGCTCGAGGAGGCTAAACTCCACAAGGCGCTCTATCGCGCGCGCCAGTCGGCGAAAAAGACCGACTACCTCCTCGACGTCTCGCGATTTCTCCTCGGAAACATCACGCGGTCGTCGCTTCGCGTCGGAAGACACTCGGTCAACGCCGTCGTACTGAGCGTACTCGACACGCTCAGACCCGCCGCCGAGGACCGCAACCTAGTGCTCAACATCCATGAGAAACTGCCGGAAACGATGGACGAGGCCATATTCGACCGGCCTCTGATCGAGATGCTGACCTTTAATCTGGTCGAGAATGCGATCAAGTACTCCCATCGGAACAAGCGCGTCGACGTCGCGGTGCGGATCGGCCAGGGCGGCTACTGGATTCTTCGCGTCAGCGACATCGGAATCTGGATTCGTCCAGAGGACAAGGAGCGGATCTGGGAGCCTTTCACTCGACGGCCGACCGGACAGCATGCGGAATCCAGACCAGGAACTGGGCTCGGTTTAGCAGTCTGCCGGCAGATCGCGCAGGCGCATGAGGGAAAGATCACGTACAGGTCCGAGATGAAGGATGCGGAGGCGGCGGTGACTTCATTTTCCCTGCAGATTCCGCGAGGAGTGAAATGATGACCCCTGCCCCTTTTGTGAGACGCGTTCATCATTTTGATGACGAGCCGGAGCTGATCCGCTGGATTCCGAACACACTATACAGGCGATACAGACGTCACCACAGAGACTGGATCGTCGCTCCAAACTTTGAAGAGCGAGACGACCGGACGACGTTTACGCTCCATCCTCATGGCCCGGAGACGCAGCCTTGGAAAATCGAATACCGCTTCTACAGTACGACTAAAGACTTCGATGAACATTTCGAAGAGCAGTCGCAGCGTGGCGACTTCGCGCTGATGGATCTGATGGTCTTTAATGCGGAGCGTCAGATGGTGCCTGAAGGGCAAAGCCGTTTCGAGAAAGCCCGCGCGGCGTTAGGGAAGGAGCGCGTATACTTCCTTACCGCCTATCCTCTTGAGCTGAAGCAGGCCACGCCTGACGAGGCGTACCTCATCTTCAAGCCGCCCAATGCGCAGAGGATCGTCGACCTGATTATCGACAACCTGTACTTCAAGCAGTCATGACAAAGTACGTTCTACCGGTTGAAGCCGAAGCCGCGAGCACCGTCGCCAGAACGTTGTGCGCGACCTGCTGGAGTCACGAGAAAGTGGACCGTGATCTCCGTATGAAGCTCGAGGATTGTCTCGGCATCCTGCGTGCCGATGGCCTCGTCGCGCATTTCGGACGGGAGCAGGTTACGCTCTGTCACGGAGCGCCGGAAGAGGTTCACGAGCAGCTTATTGCGGAGTTCGAACACGTCGACCGTCAGGCCCGTGGCGCAAGTGAGGCGCCGATTGACATCTGTCTCGGCCAGGGACAGTACTGCGGTAAGCGCATCAAGGATGCCGCTAGTTCTGCCGTTAGCTATGCACTGCTGTACTACCAAAAGTCGTCGGATGACGCGAAAGAGCGAGCCGCGCGCGCGTTCCACGCGTTGGTCACAGCCCCGACTTTGTTTCAGGTCCTGCAGCATCGCGTACGCTTGTTCGCGCCGTTTCCTGCGGAGATCTCACAGATGTACTGGTACGACTGCGACTGGGTCAAAACCGATACGCGGGACCGACTGCGTCCGCCGTGGGAGTTGGACGAACCATTGCCGACGGTCACACTCGGGTTCGATCTCCGGAAGTCGACGTTCTGTATGGATAACGCGGCGCCGCGCGATTTTGCAAAATGGCTCGACAATCTTACCCAAATTCTGATGACCGTCGCGCACTCATTCGGCGGTGTATTCGACAAGTTTACGGGCGACGGCGCCATCGTGCACTTCTTAGCGCGGGAGACGAAGAAGCTTCGGGGAGAGGGGGCGGTAGTCGCCGCCATTCAGTGCGCGATCGCGATGTCGAATGCGACGGCTTATCATATTAAGCGCCTTCGCGAGTTTCTTCGTCTCGATTCCGAGCTTCTCGGCGGTGGGATCGGCATCGACATCGCCCTCGCGCATTGGAGCCTCGATCACCGGCACAACCCGATTACGGTCGGTCGCGGTGTCGTGACCGCCTGCCGTCTCATGGACAGCACGCCCGCGCGAGCCGTGCGAATCACCAACATTGCTTACCGCAAGCTACCGGCGGCTCTGCAGGCGGCTTTCCACAGTATCAGCTTCAAGAGCAAGGAGTACGGAGAGGAATTGCGTCTGCGGGTTTGGGAGATCGAAGACGCGACGCGCATCCGGACGGCTGTGGATTTCAAAGCCGTCTGCGAGGATGTTTATAGGCGAAGCGATTACGAGGTCGATGGCGACCTGTAGCTCCGTCGTCGGAGGTGCGCTCATTCCGCCGTGGCGTGTACCGGTTCTCGGATCCTGAGGAGGCTGACGAGGGGATGCTCAGGCGCGGATCGAAGACTTCTCTCGCTCTGCAAAGCTCTGAACGGCAAGGGGCCGTACGTTTTCATCGGCGGCTTCGCGGTCATCCTAGACGCAACGTTTCAATCGGCGTCAGGAAGCGGACGAGTAAAAGCACGGCATCGGAGATGGACAGTCAGGCCGGCTTACCGAAGCGCGCTTCGTTCTATAGAATCCGAGGCCGTGAAGACTCACGCGGGCATCGACGGTCGCAGTCTCGCGATGGCTCGCCGCATCGAAGCGAAGATCGACAGCGATCCGGGGCATGAGGGGCTCGCGCATGCTCGGGAGGTTTGTGCGCGATGGGTCGAGAAGGGAAACGTACCGGCAAAAGAATGGATGACCATTCTGCAGCGTCCCTGGCCTGAGATCCGAAGCATTCTGCTCGATGAGTCGGAGGAGGGAAAGCGCCTGCGGCAAAGCGATCCTTTCTGCGGAATCCTTACTCCGGCGGAGCGGTGGGAGATTTACCGGGAGGCAGCGCGGAATGAAGCGGCGATGAGTGGGAGCTCGGGATGAACAAAGTAATTCTCTTCGTCCAGGTTTCGCTGGACGGCTTCTTCGAAGGACCGAAGAAGGAGCTCGACTGGAACATGGTCGATGACGAGTTGCACGCCCACATCCTCGATGTGCTCGGGCCGATGGGAGCCTTTCTGAGCGGACGGGTTGCCTACGAGCTCATGGCCGCGTATTGGCCGACGGCCGACGCTGATCCCGCGGCCACCCCGTTCGTGAAGGAGTTTGCGCGGATCTGGCGGGAGATGCCCAAGGTGGTCTATTCGAAGACGCTCGCCTCGGCGGGGTGGAACACCACGATCGCGCGGGACGTCGTGCGGGATGAGGTCGAGGAGATCAGGCGCAGAAGCCGAGGGGATCTCGTGGTCGGGGGTGGGGAGCTGGGGGCGGCGTTCATGGCGCAGGACCTGGTCGATGAGTACCGGATCTACGTCCATCCGATCCGGATCGGAGAGGGGAACCGGCTTTTTCCTCCTTCGAAGGAGAAGGTTCCGTTGCGGCTCGCGGAGACGCGGGCGTTCGGGAACGGGGTCGTCCTTCTCCGGTACGAACGACTGCGGGGGAGCGGAGACAGCTAATTCCAAGATCCGATCACCTCGGTTAGCAACATCAGCCACTGCATCTTGCCAAAGCACAGACAGGAGTGTCTGTGCCACACCGCTACCGACACTCCTGTGCTGCTGATGCTCGGAGGAATGTGAAGGGAGCGACCGGCGCGCGTGACTGCCCGAAACACACGCCGTCGATCTTCTCAGCCGTCGATCACTTGCCCGCACTCGCGGCTGTGACGCCATGGACGCGACTCGAAGCTTGCCATGAGCAGTCCGACTCACCGCGTGATCGACCTGAATCACCCCGTGATCGGGCCGAATCACCGCGTGATCGGACCGAATCACCGTGTGATCGGGCCGAATCACCGCGTGATCGGGCCGAATCACCGTGTGATTGGGCCGAATCACCGTGTGATCGGGCCGAATCACCGTGTGATTGGGCCGAATCACCGTGTGATCGGGCCGAATCACCGTGTGATCGGGCCGAATCACCGCGTGATTGGACCGAATCACCGCGTGATCGGACCGAATCACCGCGTGATCGGACTAAATCACCACGTGATCGGGCCGAATCACCGCGTGATTGGGCCGAATCACCGTGTGATCGGGCCGAATCACCGCGCGCGCGGAGCGAATCACCGCGCTACACAGCCGAATCACGGCGTTACACAGGTCGAATCACCACGTTACACGGACGATTCTCCGCGTTACACAGGCGATTCACCACGTTCCCATGCGATTCACCGCGCGCGAAGACGCAACCGCCAGCCCCTTGCTTCAGAAGAGTTCCTCGGCCAGCGAGACGATGATGCCCGCGGGGCCGCGCATGTAGCACAACAGGTACTTGTCCTCGTACTGGGCCACCTCGCCGACCAGTTCTGCGCCGATGGCGCGCAGGCGGGCGACGGTGTCGTCGACGCTGTCGACGGTAAACATGACGCTGCGGAGGCCCAGCGCGTTGGGCGGTGCGATGGCCGGTTCGATCTCGACCAGTTTCGGATTGCGAAACTTCGTCAGCTCAAGCTGCCCGTGTCCATCCGGGGTGCGCATCATGACGATGTCGACCTGAACATTTTCGAGCGCGTTGATGCGGTCCACCCACGGGCCCTGGATCGCTGCCTCCCCTTCCTTGGTCATGCCGAGCGCGGTGAAAAACGCGATCGCGGCGGGGAGGTCGTCGACGACGACGCTGATGTGGTCCAGTCTCTTGATCGTCATGAGTCTTGTATAGCAGAGAGCGTTCGCGGGCGGAACGCTGGCGCTCCATCGCGAACGCGAAGCTTTCTTTCGCGCGCCAAGGCGCGCTCACAAATACGTCCGATCCGCCTGACCCACGGGTGAAACCCGTGGGCTACGGTTCTCGCGCGCGGCTTCGCCGCTGTTGGAACGCGAGAGCCTGAGAGCCTGTGAAGAATTTGCGTAGCTACCGTCGACAGAGAGACCGGGTTAGCAACATCAGACGCTGCACCTTGCCAAAGCACAGACAAGAGTGTCTGTGCCACACCAGCTCTCGCCGCTGGCGCCACTGGTGGGTTTCGGCAGGGTCAATGTGGCACAGACACTCTTGTCTGTGCTGCTGATGCTCGGGATGCGTGTGAAATCGACGCTTACCGCGATCCCTCGCTGCCGCTGATCTTCTTCCGCAGCGCGTAGCCCACCACCTCGGCGCGGTTGTGGAGGTGGAGTTTGTCGAGGATGTTGCGGACGTGGAACTTGATCGTGTTTTCGCTGAGGTCGAGGCGTTTGGCGAGGCGGCGGTTTGAGGTCACGCCTTCGACAAGGAGCTGGAGGACTTCCAGCTCGCGAGCGGTGAGCGTGTCGGGATCGGTTTCGGAGGTCTTCGGCTGCGCGAGCGGCTTGGCGAACTCCTGCATCAGCTTGCGCGCGAGGAGAGGAGTCAGGGCGGGCTCGCCGGCGGCGGCGCGGTCGAGGAGGGCGAAGAAGTCGTCGGCTTCGAGGTTCTTGAGCAGGTAACCCTGCGCGCCGGCTTTGATGGCTTCGAAGAGCGTCTCATCCTGATCCGAGGCCGTGAGGATGACCACCTTCACCTCGGGCATCTCGGATGCGACCTGGCGCGTGGCGGACACGCCGTCGAGCTCCGGCATCGAGACATCCATGAGCACGAGCTCGGGGCGGAGCTGGCGCGCCAGCTCGACGGCCTCGCGGCCGTTGTGCGCCTCGCCCACGACCTCGTGACCCTGCGCCTGCAGCAGGCTGCGAAGGCCGTCGCGAAACAGCGGGTGATCGTCGGCGATCAGGATGCGCATAAGAGAAAGTGTAATCGCGGTCCGGCCCGCGTTCACTCGCCTCGTCGGCGAAGCCGGCGTAAGAACCGTAGCCCACGGCTTCGAGCCGTGGGTGCGAGAGATCGCGCAAATTTGTGAGCGCGCCTTGGCGCGCGAGAGAAAGCTTTTCTTTCGCCCGTTAAAACGGGCTCACACGATGAACCGCCCGTAGTTCCCCCAGTTGAAACTGGGGGCTACGGTTCTTACGCCGGCTTCGCCGACGGACGCGGAAAGCCGTTCTGCGGGTTGAGTCCAGGGAACCCAATTTCACGCGGAGAGCGCGGAGGTTCTTTTTTTTCTCCGCAGATGACGCGGATGAACGCAGAATCAACTCGCGGGTAGGGATTTGGGTCTCTCGCGTCCCTCCTTACGGGTAGAGGGCTTCCGCGCACAAATGGAGAGTTTGGCGTTGCTGCTGCTGTCCTGTCTTGCCGGCGATGTGCCGGCGGCGCAGGTGCCGGCGGTGAAGCAGGAGATCGTCGTCACGGCCGACCGGGTCGAGGAGCCGCGCGATCAGGCTTCGGCGGCGGTCACGGTGCTCGACCGGAAAGACGTCGAGCGGCTGCCGGCGTCGTCGCTGTCCGAGGTGCTCGGGTTCGTGCCGGGCGTAACGATGATGTTCGACAGCGGCGCGAGCGGATTGCCGATGATCACCTCGCGCGGATTCTTCGGCGGCGGCGAGGTCGAGTACGTGAAGCTGCTGATCGACGGCGTGCCGGTGGCCGATGCGGAGTCGGGCAACGTCGACTGGCAGCGCTTCCGCGCGGACGACGTCGACCGCATCGAGATCCTGCACGGTCCCGGGTCGGCGCTTTACGGCGACACGGCCCTCGGCGGCGTCGTGCAGGTCTTCACGCGGCAACTGGCGAAGGACGAAGAGCGCGGCGAGGTGCGGCTGCGCAGCGGCAGTTTCGGTTCGACCGATTTCGACGCGAACTACGGCACGGAGATCAGCGGAACGCGCGTCGATGCCAGCGCGGGAAGCTGGAGGACGGGCGGCTTCCGGCAGCATGCGAATACGGACGACCGTTTCGCGCGGCTCCGGATCGAGCGGCTTGGCGACCGGTCGCGGTGGAGGTTTGATGCCGAGGGGGATCGGGAGAGCCGGCATCAACCGGGAGCGCTGACGGTCGGCGAGATAGCGAACGATCGCGAGCAATCGAACGCGATCTATCGGTTTGACGGCCAGAATACGAGCCGCGGACGTCTGGCGGCGACGCATGACTCCTATGGCGCGATTCCGTATCGCGTCACGGTTTACGGATCGCAGCGCGATGACGACAACCTGCGCACGCTCCTTCTCGCGCCCGGATTTTCCAGCAGCGCGTTTCGCGCGCTGACGACGCGCAGCGGCGGCGGGACGTTCGAGGCATCGCGCGACACCGCACGCGGCACGCTGCGCGCGGGCGCGGACGTGGAGCGAGCCACGCTCTCGGGGCGCTACGCCTCGGTCGCCGCGTCGGGACAGACCGGCAGCACCGTGGCCTCGGAACGCGGATCGCGCGATCGCGTCGGTCTCTTCGTCACCGGCGGATGGGCGGTGAGCGATCGCGTACGATTGACCGCGGGACTTCGCCGTGACGATATCCGCGACGATCTGACCGCGGCCACGACCGGCGGCGTGGCCAGCCGGCAGGATCTTTCCGCCTGGTCGCCGCGCGCCGGGATCAATATCCATTTCGGACAGGCGGCGTCGCCGATCTCGTTTTTCGCGCAGTTGTCGAGCGCGTTCAAGGCGCCGACGCTCGATCAGCTCTTCGATCCGCGGCCGTATCCGAACGGCTTCGGCGGCACGCTGACGATCTCGAATCCGTCGCTTCTGCCGCAGCGGGCGCATAACGCCGAGGCGGGGCTGTCCCGAGGTTCGGCGTGGAGCGCGTGGTCGGTGGTCGCGTACCGCATGCGCGTGAAAGACGAGATCGATTTCGATCCGCAGACGTTCTCGTACAGCAACATCGGCAGCAGCCTGCACCGCGGAGTCGAGGCGAGCCTCGATCTGGCGAAGACGGAGCGCATTTCGCCGCAGATCACCTACGCGTGGACGCGCGTGGCCGATGCGGCGACGCCCGACCGGCAGCTGAAGAACATCCCGAAGCAGACGGCGCAGCTCCTTCTGCACGCGCGCATCGCCGCGGACACGCACGCGGACCTCGTCTACCGCTGGCGGGATGCGCTGACGCTCGACGACGAGGGACGGTTCGCGACGCCGGCCGTCTCGCGCGTCGACCTGCGCCTCAGCCACGACATTCACAATCTTCGCTTTCAGGCGGATCTGCTCAATGCGCTCAATGCGCATTACAACGAGCTCGGATACGTCCTGGTCGATTTCAAAGGACGGCCGACGCCGTTCGAATATCCCGCGCCGGGCCGCGCTCTGCGCCTCGGCGTCACCTGGACATTCTCACGAAGGGGGAACGGATGATCTCCATCAGAAACGTGATCGTGATGACCGCTACCGTCGCAGCGCTGCTCGCGGCCTGCAAGGCATCGCCGCCAGAAACGGCGACGTCGTCGTCGAGCACATCAACGACATCGACTACCGCGACGACCAGCACCGCGCCGCCGCCGTTTCCGTCGATTCCGGCGGTGGTCATCAGCGGCAACATCCCGAGCGTGGTACCGATCCCATCGACCGCGCCGCCGACTGCCACGCCGGAGCAGGTCCGGCCCTACTTCGACTGGTTCTCGTGGGAGAGCTTCATCGCTCTCAATTGGCCGGCGGGAACGGGCCGCGGTAATCCGAATCAGCCGAATTCGCCGTCGGTCTTCACTTCGATGACCAACGCCACGCCGGTGACGTGGGATACCTACAAGGCCAACTGGGAGCTGTACGACCAGTACGACAAGCGCCCTTCGCCGTGGGACGACTACAACTCGCCGTACATGCCGTCGCTCTGTCCGCAGGCGAAGGCGACCGACAAACAGCTGCTGATGGTGACGAAGGGCGACACGCAGCTGTCCGACGTCAATCAGGCCTTCTCGTTCCCGTTAGTGGATCAGGCCAGCAACTTCGTCTTCTTCGAGGTGCGCTACAACAAGCCGTACTACGACTTCGTGCGCGGCGACGACACGAAGCCGCCGACGTGGCTCTATTTCTCGAAGAACCTTCCCACCGACTACACGCAGGTTCCGCTGCCACCGAATCCGACGAACAGCGCCAACGCCATCATGATCAAGGCGGCCTGGCGGAATCTCACGCCGCTGCCGCCGGCCCAGCGCAGCCGCTACTACACGATCAACGCCTGGGTCTACAACTCGTCGACGAAACAGTGTTCGCAGCAGCCGATGGGACTGGTCGGCTTCCACATCGCCCAGAAGACGAGCGTGTTCACCGAGTGGATCTGGTCGACCTTCGAGCAGGTGGACAACGTTCCGCCGAAGGTCGACGGCGTGCCGTCGTCGTTCAACAACGGCACGGACAATCCGTCCACCGGAACGCAGGGCTTCGCTAACCGTCCGCAGTATCAGGCCTCGAATCCAGGTCAGCTCCCGCCGAATCCGACGCCGACCCAGGTGGCGCGGCTCAATCCCATTCCGACCACGCCCACCGGTGCGTCGACCGTCGACGTGAACACCGCGTTTCACGCCGCGCTGCCGAAGGACTCCGTCTGGCAGCACTACGAGCTCGTCATCACGCAATGGCCATCCACTCCGGATGCTCCGTACAAGCCGCCGGCAAACCGCGGAATGTATCCGAAGGATTGCGGAGGGGCGTTCCCGGCGAATGGGGCGGTGAATACGACGCTGGAGACGTACTTCCAGAACCCCACGCTGGCCACCGGCGCGTTCGGCAACAGCTGCATGTCGTGCCATTACAACGCCGGAACGGGCCTGCGCGACTTCAGTTGGGGCTTCGCCCGCCGGCCGCACGCCGATCGCCCACCGCCATCGAATTCAAAAATGACGCTCGCCGCCGCGGCGAAGTGAGAGGAGATCTCCATGTCCGATTCGACACCCAGCACCTGGTGGATGTTTCACGGCGACCCGGCTCACACCGGCGAAGCGACCGGCAGCAATATCGACAGCACGTCGGTGAAGAATCTCGCGCTGTTGCACTCGATCGAAGTGAAGGGGTCGATCCTCTCCACGCCCGCGGTCGACGACCAATTCGTCTACGTCGGCCTGGCCAACAGCCTCGAGGCGGTGAAGCAGGACGGCGGTCAGTTCCTGAAGATCGAGCTGGCCACCGGCAACGTCGTCCAGAAGTTCACCTGGGCAATCGATCCGGTCGACCGCGACACGCACGGGTTCTGCGGCATGGGATGCACGCCGGCCGTCATCAACGGCAAGGTCTTTTTCAGCGCGTTCGACGGCAAGCTCTATTGCCTCGACCAGAATGATTTCTCGAAGCCGCTGTGGGTGACGGACCTCCGTTATGCGGACATGGCGCACAACCAGCCGGTGACGAACGATTTCCCCAACGGCATCGGGCAAGCGAAGGCGTCGGGCTGGTCCTCGCCGCTCGTCGTCGGCGACCGCGTCTACCTCGGCATGGGCGAAGGGGAGAACGCCTATCTCTACGGCTTCATCTACTGCATCGACGCGAACAGCGGCGACGTCATCTGGATGTTCTGCACCTGCCAGTACGACATCAACAAGAACAACGAGCCGAATCAGCTTCCGCTGGAGACGATCCGACAGGAGTTGCCGGCGGGCTTCACCACCGTCACCATGCAGCCGGTGGCCAAGGGCGCCTCGGTCTGGTCGGGCATTGCGTACGACCCCGGCACCAATCAACTTTTCGCCGCCACCGGCAATCCGCAACCCGACGGCACGCTGCCGACCGCCGGCTACACGAACAGTATCGTCGCCCTCGACGCCACCAGCGGCGCCTTCAAAGGTTACGTGCAGATACCCGGCACGTCGCCGGAGGGCTCCGCGCTTCCGAGCGGCAGCTACCGGCCGAACAGCGACATCGACGTCGACATCGGCGGTGCTCCGACGATCTATCAGCTCAACGGCAAGACGGTGGTCGGCATCGGCTGCAAGAACGGTGTCTACATGGTCTTCGATCCGACGAACCTCTCAACAGCCATTCCGCCGCCCAACGTGCCGATCGTCTCACGCCAGATGCTGCCGTACATGAACGATGGCTCGCAGATCCCGACCGTCGATCCGCACTACGTCGACGGTCCGAGCAATCCGCAGCCTGTTGTGCCGAATAACGTCTCCAACGCTGTGCCGGGGGAAAATTTTCAGGGCACCTACAGCACGGCCGCTCTCTGTTCATTGCAACAAAAGCTCTTCATCGGCATCGGCGGCAACAACTATCACTACATCTCCTCGGGGATCGACACGCCGAACGTGCCGTTCATCCGGGCCATGGACTGGACGACTCTGGAGGATGCCTGGCCGCTCGACGACGGCGATCCGAAACGCTACAAGTGCGCTCAGGATCCGAACAACCCGCTCTACAAGAACGCCGGCGAGAGCGGCATCTCCGTGCCGGCCGTCGTCAACGACGTCGTCTTCATGTCCACGACGCTCGTGGCGCTCTATGCCTTCAGCGCGACGGACGGGACGCTGCTCTGGAGCGACGCGGAGAATTTCGGCCCGCAGACCGGCGGCATGAGCGGCGGCTACGGCTACTGCATGGGACCGGCGATCGCCGGCAATTACGTGGTAGCCGGCGCACTGGTTCAGGGAGGAACCGGCGGCGTGTTGAACATCTACACGCTTCCGAAATGAGCCGATGCTGAAGATCATCCTCCTCGGCATCCTGGCCGGATCGGACAACCTGCAGGTGGCGGCAGCCATCAGCATGGCGCCGCTGACGCGCGCGCGGCGCGCGCTCTTCGCGCTGGCGTTCTGCGCCTGCGAGATCGCCACGCCGCTGCTCGGGGTGATCTTCATCCGCTCGCTGCACGCGCGCTACGGCATCTGGATCGACCGCCTGGCGCCGCTGATCATCGTGGCGTGCGGCGTGGTAATCATCATCCTGGCGCTGAAAGACCGCGACGAACTGGAGACGCTGATCAATCACCGCTGGACTATGGCCGCGCTGCCGTTGTCGCTCTCACTCGACAATCTGCTGATCGGCGTGAGTCTCGGCACGATCGGCTATCCGCTGCTGACGGCCGCCGCGATCATCGGCGGCATCAGCGCCTGTATGTGTCTGTTCGGCATCGCCGGCGGCATGCGCATCCGGCGATGGATTCCGGAGCACGCCAACGTAGTGAGCGGGCTGTATCTCATCGTGATCGCGGCCATGATGTGGGCCGGCGTTCGCGGCTGATGGAGACGAGAGGAGATTGACCATGACATCGTTCAAAGACGACATCGCCCCGATGTTCGCCCCCTTCCGCGCCAACATGATGTGGCGTTTCGACATCACCGATTACGACACGGTGAGCAAGAACGCGAAGATGATCTTCGGCCGTCTGACCGGCACAACCGGCACGCAGATGCCGCCCCCGCCGTTCGAACCACTCAACCAGTCCCAGATCGACCTGTTCGCCGAGTGGATGAAAGACGGCTGCCCGCCGTAGCGGTGGGGTGGTTAATGTGCTTGCCCACTCGTGCTACTGGCGCAAGCCAGTGTGGCACAGACACTCTTGTCTGTGCTTTTGCAAGGCGAGACGTCTGAACCTGAAACCCTCCACCACTAGCAGCGCAGACATGCAGTGATTTCTCGGCCCTGCCAAGCCTCACAAGCACAGACAAGAGTGTCTGTGCCACACCATCCTGCCGTAGTCGAGTTAGTGATGCGCTAACTGGCGCCCCTCACGCCACTCGCTTGAAGCGCCGGAGATACGTCTTCCCGTCACCGATCAAGAGCTGGTCCTTGACGAGCTTGAAGGGACGCGGCTGGTCGGTTCCGGTGTACTGCCGGAGCACGTCGGTGATGACGCTGGCGGTGACCACGCCTTTCTTGTAATCGACCTCGTACATGCCGAAGTACGCCATGTAGTTGTTGAACGACGCCAGCATCGCGTCATTCGCCGTCGTCGCACCCATGGTCCACCACGGCGCATCGACGAGCGGCAGCGGCGGATTGATCGAGATCTGCACGGACACGTTCCCCGCCGCGTCGTAGACCCAGTAGCCGAGGGGCGGATTTCCCCACGGATACGACTTGATCTGCTTTTTAGGATCGTTCGGGTCCGGGTTCATATCCCAAGCCTCGACCATCCACCACGACCCAACGATAGGACCGAAATCCGTTTTCTTCGCCATAGCGCTCTCCTCAGCTTAGGAGAGCGCGCCGGAGCCCTTTTCCCTACCCGCAAATCGCGGCGCCCGATTATCTCTCCCCTATATCTGTCAATCTTGCCGTAGTCACTTAAGTGACATAGCATCCGCATGCGCATCCCTACACCTGAAACGTTGTGACCCTGCCGGTGCCGTCCGCGAAGGAGGAATCCGTATGGCTGACGATCCGAAACCCAAAGAATTGAACATCGGTATGACCGAGCTGCACTCGGCGATCTCCGCGCTCAACGACAAGCTCGACCAGATCGCCAAACCCCAGTGCCAGCCGTGCATCGTCAACTTCTGTCAACCCTGTCAACCCTGTCATCCCTGTTATCCGTGTCTGCCGCAGTGCGTTTACTGCATTCAGTGCTACCACTGCGTGGCGTGCCAGCCGATGTGCGCACTTTGCCAGCCAATGTGCGTGCAGTGCCAGCCGATGTGCGTCTCGAACTGCATGCAGTGCACCCGTTGCGTGGCCTGCACGAACTGCACGCCATGCGCGACGCCGTGCGCGAACTGCACTCCGTGTACGAATTGTGCGCAGTGCACCAATTGCACTCCGTGCGCCGGCTCGTAGCCGTCTCCGGATAAGAAGGGGTCGGGATGCGCCAACCGACGCCGGCAGGGTCCATTACAATCGAGGAGTCGATGAAGAAGATCCGTCTCAGTCCGTCGGCGAGCATCACCACCACCCAATCCGGCGTCGTGCTCCGCTCCGACCTCGGCACCTTTCAACTTCACGGCGACGACGTCCGGCTCTTCGTCTCGCAGATCGTCCCGCTGCTCGACGGCACGCGCGACGCGGCCGCGGTGGCGGCCTCGCTCGCCGCCTACTCCGCTGAAAGCGTCACCAACTTCCTCGCCCTGCTGCAGCAAAAAGGGCTCGTGGAAAACGTCCCCGACTCCGATCGCCGTCTCGCCGAGGACCGCTTTTTTCAGCAGTTTGGAAAGGGAGAGGGAACGGCGTTGCGGCAGCTTGCCGACGCGCGCGTGGCGATCGTCGGATTGGAACCGTGGGGCGCGGTTGCGGCGATCGAACTGGCGGCAGCGGGCGTCGGCCGATTGCACCTGATCGATGATCGAACGGTTACCGATGACGACGTCGTCGGCGTCCGTGCGCTCATCCCGGGCGACTCCGGCAAGCCGCGCCGCGAAGCGGTGCGCGGCGTCATCGCGCGCGTCGCAGAGAACGCGCAAGTCACGATCGCGGCGCAGGCGATCGGTACCGACGATCGTTTCTCGCTCGACGAACCCTTCGACCTTCTCGTCACCGGCCTTCACGGCGACGACGTCTATCAACTGCGGCGCATCGCAGCGTTTGCGCACGAGAAGCGGATGCCGTCGCTCCACGGACACGTCGACGGCGTCGAGTCGTGGATCGGGCCTGCCGTCGTACCGGGCGAGACAGCCTGCTGGAACTGCTTTCGCCTCCGCCGCCTCGGCGCCGCCGACTACGTGCAATCCGCGCATGAAATCGACGCGTCGCTCAGCGCATCGCCGGGACAGCCGCGCGCCCGTTCGTACCTCGCGCCGATGGCAGGCATCGCCGGACAGTCGCTGGCGATGGAAGCGATCAAACTGCTGACGCGCTACACGGAAACGATCATCCCCGGGCGCTTCCTCGTGCAGAACCTCGTATCGGGCGAGAACGTGTGGCACAAAGTTCTGCGCATGCCGTGGTGCGAGATTTGCGGCGGCGCGGCAGGAGCGAAGGAAAACAGCGGCGAGCATCAGAACCTCAGCAACGCCAAAGATGCGGACGAGCTGAAAAAAGCGCTGGAGGGGATCGTCGACCGTCACGTAGGCATCATCAAGATTCTCACCGCCGACACCGGCGCCGCGCCGCCGCACGACTTCCCGGTCACCGCGACCGCGATCGTCTCCACGTACACCGAGGGAACGCTGCGGCACGCGCACGACCCGATGATCGGATCGGGCAAGGGCCTGACGAAAGTGGACGCGCTCATCGGCGCGGCCGGCGAAGCGATCGAACGCTACTCGGCGGCGCGGTATCGCGCGGCCGATCTGCTTCAGTCGCCGGCGAAGACGATGACCGACGCCTTCGTCGATCCGCGGCGGCTCTGTCTTTATAGCGACGAACAATATGCGGAGCCCGACTTTCCCTGCGTGCGCTTCGACGAGAACCAGAGCATTCACTGGACGCGCGGCTGGTGGTTCGGCACGAAGGAGCCGGTGTGGGTTCCGGCGCTGCCCGCGTACTTCAATTTCGAGGCGTGTCATCATGAGTTCTTTTGCCATGTCTCGTCGAACGGACTCGCGGCAGGCGCGGACGTCGATGATGCCGCGATGCGGGCTTTGTTCGAATTGATCGAGCGCGACGCGTTCATGCTCACATGGCTCTGTCAGCTGCCGTCACGGCGAATCGTGCTCGATGACTCGCTCGAAGCGGGCGTATCCGAAGTCGTGCGGCAAATGAAGCAGCGCGGCGCGGAGATCGAACTGTATTTGCTCGACGGCACCGATCTCGACATGCCCGTCGTCATGTGTCTCGCCCTCGGCGGACCGTCGCCCACGGGCGAAGGCACGCTTCCCGCGGTGAGTGTCGCGCTCTCCTGCCATCTCGATCCACGCGTCGCCGTCCGCAAGGCGATCCTGGAACAGGCGCACGTCGGCCCGTATCTGATGCGCCAGGTGGCGCAGATGAAGGTGCCTGCCACGCCGGCGGACGTGCATACGCTCGACGATCACGCCGCGTACTACTTCACGCCCGAACGTCTCCCCATCTTCGACTTCATCCGCAACTCCGATCGCGCGATCGCATACGCGGACCTCCCGCAAGTCGACGATGTTTCCATCGGCGCGTGCGCGGCCCGGCTGGAAAAAGCGGGTGTGCAGGTGGCCGTGGTCGACGTCACGTCGCCAGATCTTCTCTGCTCTCCGTTCCGCGTGGCGCGCGCGATTGGCCTCGACGTGCAGCCGATTCACTTCGGCGAGCGCTTCCGCCGTCTTGCCAATCCGCGCCTTGCAAAGCACAGCGGCGGCCGTCCGCTGAATCCGCATCCGCATCCGCTGGCGTGAAGGAGACGACGTTGGCGGAGTTCGACATCGATGCCGCCGAGCTCTTTCACCTCAATTCGTCGCACGTTCGCGCGACGCCGGCGCAAATGCCGCCCGATCCCGAGCACAAGCCATCCGTGCGGCGGCTGTATCCCGGCGCGCGCCGCATCGCACTCGGCGGCGCCGATCTCGACATCCCGCTTCCCCTCGGCGCCGCACTCGCCGCACGACGCTCGATCCGCGATTTCTCCGAAACGATCCTGCCCGCCGATCTGCTTGGCAAGCTCCTTTTCAGCTGCGCCGGCGTGAACGGCATGCTCGCTTTCGAAGGCGTCAGCCTCGGCGCACGCACGTATCCCTCGGGCGGCGCGCTCTATCCGTTGGAGATCTATCCGGTCATCCAGCGCGTCGAAGGAATCGCCGACGGCGTCTATCACTACGATCCCTTCGCGCACGAGCTGGAGGAGATCCGTACTGGCAACTTCCACCAGCAGTTCGCGGCGATGACGTTCGGCCAGCAGACGCTCGCCACCGCCAACGTGACCCTCTTCATCACCGCCATGTTCGAGCGCTCGATGTGGAAGTACGGCCAGCGCGGCTATCGCTATGTCTGGATCGAGGCCGGCCATCTCGCGCAGAACCTCTACCTCGTCTCCGGAGCGCTCGGCCTCGCGTCTGTCGCCCTCGGCGGCTTCTACGACGATGAGGCCGATGCGCTACTCGGTCTGGGCGGCGACGAGAAAACGATTTACGGCATGTGCATCGGGCAGGCACGGAGCTGACGTGCGCTTCCTCCTCTGCGGCACGAACTACGGCGCGACGTATTTCCGAGCGCTCTACGCAAACGAGAACGGCGTGATCGCGGGAGTGCTGGCGCGCAGCGACCGGTCGCGCGCGGCGGCCGCGGAATGCGGCGTGCCGTTCTACACGAGCGTCGACGAAATCCCGTCCGACGCGATCGATGCCGCATGCGTTGCCATCCCCGGACCTGACGGCCATCGCATCACGTCCGCTCTCCTTGCGCGCGGCATTCACGTTCTCGGCGAGCATCCCGTGTATCCGGCCGACGTGATTGCACACCGCCAGACCGCGCGTGAACACAGCGCGATCTATCACGTCAATGCTCACTACTCCGACCTCGAAGCAGCAGCGACATTCATCTCCGCGTTTCAGGCAACGCGGCAGCGGTCGCAACTACTCTTCGTTAATGTGATGACCAACCCGCGCGCGCTGTACTCGGCGATCGAGATCGTTGGCCGAGCGCTCGGACCGCTTCGTCCATTCACGCTGGAGCACGTGCCGTGGGACACCAGGTCGTTCTTCCACCTCGCGCGCGCGATCGTTCCCGGCGCACCGCTAACCTTTCAAACGCAACGCATCAGTTCCG
>Ga0157375_10001049_pt1 | contig 23841 bp, 22 predicted proteins | sample M35metaG_FD_115311 | JGI IMG/M metagenome (GOLD analysis project Ga0157375, IMG submission 115311) | Miscanthus rhizosphere microbial communities from Kellogg Biological Station, Michigan, USA - M3-5 metaG | ecosystem: Host-associated > Plants > Roots > Rhizosphere > Soil | place: USA: Michigan... | reverse complement strand
TTGTCTCTTACCTTTGTTGCCATATCGGAAACTCGATCCTTCAGATCAGGACCGGTCTGCACTCTTTCGCTCAATGTGTTCTCTGGTTCACGACTCATTTAATCCTCCGTCAAGTTGTGTAGTTACGATCAATCCAGACTATCTCCGCATCCGAAATTGCCCATGCCAGACTCACAATGTCGTCCGGACGGGCTTTGGCTCGGCTGTGGGGCCTTTCACTTTTTCAGGAGAACCAGCGCCACGCCGTCTTGAACCGCGCCCGCTGGACTATTCAATCGGACAGCTCCCATCGGCATTACTCCGACGTACTCGGCATCTAGACTGAATCGCTTTAGTAGATACTCGCGTACTTTAACCGCGCGCTCGAGCGAGTGCCGGAACTGCTCGTCGCTTGTTCCGCTTCCCGCATACCCTTCGACGATCATGGCGTTGTCCCTGACGAATCCGAGGAAGTCCGCCATCGCCGCGTCGACCTTCTGTCTCCCTTTGTCGGAGAGTTCTTCGGACGCGTCGGGTCTAACCGTGAACAGATCGACTTGCTGAATCCAGACGCGTTCCTTTTTGATGTCTTTGTTGAATTGCTTGGATTCGTATTCGGCGAGTGAGAGTCTGTCCAGATCGTAAAACCCTCGGTCTTTGAAGAACCCACGAAAGAAGAAACTGCGTTTGAGCGCCTCTGTGTCTTCGGCAAGATCCGACATCGCCTCGCGGGCGCTCGAAAGAGTAGCGCGCAGGTCGGTGGTGATGCCTTCGCCGCTCGCAAGCGTCGGCTGCAACGACGACACCATAGCCTTCAGGCGTTCGGACGAATCACGCACATTCTGAATGGTTTCTTCGACGTTTCCAGGGATCTCGCCCGTCTTGAAGCGCGCAACGAGCTGCTGTACATCCGATGACGTCTGTCGGATGTTTTTCAGAGCGGCATGGATTTCGGTCGTTGAGCTGACCATGTTGTTGTAGATCGCGTCGTCGTTGAGGAGTTTTCCGACTGTACCGTTGCCACTCTTCACGCCCGCGATAATGATGGCGGCATCTTCCGTGATCAGGCTTGCCGCCTGGGTGATTCGCTTCACGTCATCCTGCGCGCCGACGATGATCTGGTCGACGTGCTTGGCGGTCTCGGCCACCGTCTGGGTAGCATCGGTGACATCTCCTTTGACCTGGCCAACTGTCACGTCAATGACGCTGACGGTCTGACGTATTTGGTTCAGCAGGTCGCTGATCTCAAACGGCTCTTTAGAGGGAATTGTGCTCCCCGTCGGCGCTGTACCCGACAAACTGGTACCTGAACTGACGAGGAGGTATTTGTTGCCCAGAATGCCGTCAGTTTGAAGACTTGCAACAGAATCGCTCCGGACAATCGGATGGAGCTTTTCGACAATAGAGAACTTGACGCGAAACTTGCCTTCCGGCGCAGTTGGGACCTGCACGTCCAGAACCTCGCCGGCATTCATCCCGGCGACTCTCACCATAGCCCCAACCTCGAGGCTGCTCACCTGTGCGAATTCCGAATAGTATTCTCCGCTGTCACTGAACAACATCCTTCGGTCTCCAATAAGAAAGAGACCTACTGCGAACAAGACAAACCCTCCAATAACGAAGGCACCCATCGCTGATTTTTCAAAGGACGCCATGTGTCTGCCTTCCTTCCGTACTTTCCATGAACTGCCTCACAACTTCGTTTTTACTCCTATCCAACTCTTCCGCCTTCCCCTGCATGACAATGTGCCCCTCGTGTAACACAACAAGCTTGTCGCCTATTCTTCGGGCGCTCGGGACGTTGTGTGTCACCACAACCATCGTCGTTTGGTTCGCCTCTTTGAGGTTCATCAGGAGATTGTCGATTTCGAGCGTTGTAATAGGATCCAGACCACTACTCGGCTCGTCGACCAGAAGAATTGAAGGCTTAAGCGCCAGCGCTCGAGCCAGACCGACTCGTTTTCGCATACCTCCGGACAAGTCGAGCGGCATTTTTTCCAATTCGTTTTCCAACCCAACTTCCGCGAGTCTTTCACGCACGCTGGCCTGTATTTCGCCCTCCGTCAGCCGAGTGTGACGGCGAAGAGGGAATGCAATGTTCTCAGCCACCGAAAGGGAATCGAATAAAGCTGAGTATTGAAAAAGAAACCCCATGGTTTTTCGAATATCGACCAGTTCGCGGCTGTCCAGGGCTGCGAGCTCTGTGTCATTCACATAGATTCGTCCGGAGTCCGGTTTCAGCAGACCCATGAGCAGCTTCAGAGTGACACTCTTACCAGTGCCGCTGCGACCCATGACGCAGCAGGCCGTTCCTTGCAGCACGTCGAAGGACACATTGTCCAGAACACGCCTACCATCGAACGACTTGGACACGCTCTCGAAACGAATAGCCTGAACAGGCACACTCATAGGGACTGGCCCCGGAGCCACATCTGGATGATCCTGACGAGCACCACATTGACGACAATGAGGAGCATCGATGAAACAACGACGCTTCGCGTCGACGCTCGTCCCACACCTTCAGAGCCGCCCGTAGCCGTATAGCCCAAATAGGAGGAAACGGTACCGATGATGAAACCGAATACCGTGGTCTTCACCGTTGGCAAAATGTAGTCCGGGAAAGCGATGCCCTGGAAGGCCTGTCCCAAATAGACTCGTAGGGAAACCCCGGAAATCACGGTCTCGGCGAGATAACCGCCGATAAGACCAGAGAAGTTCATGACGGTAGTGAGAATTGGCATGGCGATCATGCACGCCACTACTCGCGTTACGGCCAGATAGTGGAAGGAGTCCACTGCCAGTGATTCCAGGGCGTCAATTTGCTCTGTGACTCTCATACCGCCGAGCTCCGCCCCGATTCCGGCTCCGACGCGTCCGGCCACCAGGAGTCCTGTGATCAATGGCCCTGTTTCGCTGAGCAGGGCTATGGCGAGCGCCGTCGGAATCATGGCTTCCGCACCAAAGCGTTCCATCGTCGCGCGAGTGTGCATCGACAGAACGACACCGGTGGCGAGACCTGCCATGACGACGAGCGGTAGCGAACGCCATCCGATCTCAACGATTTGATGGACGATCTCTCTCAGTTCAAATGGCCGGCGTAATACTGCCCGGACCGTGCGCGAAGCAAAGACACTAAGCAGCCCGGCCTCCGAACACAGTCGCCGAAAGGCAGCGGTCATGTCTATCAGTCTGGCCTTTCCACAGCGCAGTTTCTGGTCAAGATTGCTCAACCCGCCCGGCCGCGCGGTTTAAAGGTGTGGGCGGCGTTTGATTCGCATGCATTGGTCACTGGAGTCGGAGCCTGCCGGTGTTCGTCGTGTACAAAACCGCACAGTCATGGCCGGCAGACTAGGCTATGAATAGACCTTGAGCCCTTTCAAGAGCATCACCAGAAGCTCTTGTGAGGCAGAGAAAGGATTTACATGAGCATCTCTAGAACGGTGATTTTGGCACTTCTGCTAGGCGCCTTAGGCGCCGGTTCGGCATGCACGCCAAGGGGTGAAGACCAGACGAGGAAAACAGCCGACGCTGCCGACAGGGCCGCGGACGAGACGAAGAAAGCTGGAGAAAAAGCCGCGGACGACACGAAGAACGTGGTGGAAGAGATCGGGGATAAGACCAAAGAAGTCGCTGGAAAGACAGCCGACAAGACCAAAGAGATCGCTGGAGACGTCGCCGACAAGAGCAAGGATGTCGTATCGGCTACGGGCGAGAAGATCACAGACAGCTGGATCACGACGAAGGTGAGCGGCAAGTTCAGCGATGAAACCCTGCTAAAGGGCAGCAAGGTTGACGTCGACTCAAAGGATCACGTGGTCACGTTGAAGGGTACCGTTGGGTCGAACAAGGCGAAGGCGCGTGCAGTGGAAATCGCGCGTGGCACTGAAGGCGTTGTGCGAGTCGTCGATCAGCTTGTCGTGAATGCAGGATAACTGTATTGCGCCAAACGGCGTTTGAGTATTTGGCTGCGCCCGCTGATGGTCACATGGTGGGGCGTCGCGGGCTCACCCACATCGCCTGGTTCAGCAAGTGGACCAACGCCTAACGAGGTCTCAACTTCTTTCGTAGTGTCTGAATGTTACACGGCTCTATGTGAGTTTTTCGAAAGCCACGGAGGGTTGTGAAGCTCTAAGAGGCGAAGGCGCAAAGCTTTTCTCGCGTATTCCTCCTTTTTGCTTTGTTGGTGGCGGGTAGCTTCTTGTCGCTATCTACTAGTAAGAGAGGAGTCGTCGAATGGTTACTCGTAAAACCCTCGTCGTCGCTCTCGCAACTTTTCTGTTCGGTTCCGCTACCACAAGCTGGGCCGACATTATTGTCTTTCACAATCAATTAGACTTCTTCGGAGCCGCCAGTGTCGTCAGCACCGAGAACTTCGATCAATTTCCGCCGGGGATCTCGTTCGGAGCCGGTAGCGCCACTGTGGATTACATCACCTACACTGCTGAAAACCCGTCGGCTGAGTGGGTCACTGTCTCTCTGTATGCGAATACCAGCAGCCTTCCCAACCACTTTCAAACTAGAAACGAACCCGGCATGTTCGAAACTTTGAACTTCGGCTCCGGGGAATTTTCGACCGATCCCGTCGGCTTCTTTTTGGTCGGTCTCGCAGGGTCGCCGCCCGCTTATCACGTCATTGTGACGTCGACCGACGGCAAACAATTCACCGAAGACATATTCACTAGCCAAGTAAACGTCTATCGCGGATTCGTGGCTCAGGAAGGAATACTCTCAGTGACGATTGAGAGACGTTGGTTCATGGGCGGACTCAGCAACATTCGTTATGATGACGTCAGCCGTGGAAGGCTAAGCGCTGTGCCCGAACCGGCTACGCTACTGCTGTTGGGAACGGGAATCGCGGCGCTAGCGCTGAAGAAGCGGCATGCGAGACGCCAAGTCACTATGACTGCGGGGACGCATTTCAATCGAGCATGCCAGCACGCCCCAGCCAGCAAGCAGGAGAGTTAACAATTGACCATAGCGCCGTCGCGACTAAGGCTTCCACAAAACTGGCACGCGTTCAAACGTACGAGATGATCTGAAACCCCGACTGGTACGCGATGAAATCTCCAAGCCAACGGACAGTCATCAATAGCCCCGGGCCGTCTTGACTATGGAAATGAACACAGCAATTGTGGAAGTGGGCAAAGCACGAAGATGACCAACTCCTAATTATCTCGGAACCCTTGGCTCTTCGGCGAACGGGTTCGAAAGCTTCTTTCGGGAATGCTACTTCACTTGGCTTGTAGGCTCTTTTGGCTGCGTGAATCGTTCAGGACGAACATTCGTGCGGATTACTCCACCTAATGGTTAGTTAGCAGTGTGTACGGATGCGTGCTTCCTGTTGTCGCGTAGTCGCCAAACCGTAAGACGTGAAATCATGACAGGTAACCTTTCCGCCAATCGAAGAGTAGGCGGTACGTCCAAGTGCCGGCCTGGCATCGGGACGATTCGTAAACGTTGCGCGACTTCTCGAGGAGGCATCCGCTATTCATCGCTTTGGACCACGGCGCCCCCGAGTCGATTTCATCGATCCGCCCGGGAACCTCAGTCAACTTGACCAGAGCGACGATGCACCGAGCGATTAACGATTTCACCTCGCAGCATCACTATCCAAAGCAGGGGGCATACCGGAGAAATCCGGTGTGGCATTGGAAAAATTGACACATCAGACCGCTGGGAGGATGCTGCAGCCAATGCGGAGCTAGGTTACGCCACCGTGGAGGAAATATGAGTTTTCTAAGAAAACCGATTGGTTGCGTAGTGTGCTTATTGGTGTTGGCAGTGCCAACCCTGACTGCACAGGTGTCTGGTCGAATTACAGGATCGGTCGTCGATCCAACCGGTGCGGCGATTCCTGGGGCTCGAGTCAATGTACTTGTCCCGGGCGGAACGTCGCCGTTATTCTCGGTCGTTACCAATGACGCAGGCATTTTTGATTTCACAAGCGTCCGGCCGGAGACGTACGAAATCGTGGCCGAACTGCCCGGGTTTCGCTCGCAGAGGCTGTCCAAGGTTCGAGTCGAGCCGCTGCGCCAGACAACCCTGCCGCCAATAGCGCTCAGTCTGGAAACGGTGGCTCAAACCGTAGAAGTTACCGCTACAGACTTCGCCGTGCAAACCGGCAACGCCGAAATCTCCGTCACCCTGACCAATGAACAATTGCGCTCACTTCCTATGGCGAACCGGGATGTGCAGAGCTTGGCTAACACTCAGGCGGGCGTGTCGAATTCCCGGGGAAATTGGTCTATTAACGGTACGCGGGCCGCATCCACCAATGTCACGCTGGACGGTATAAACATCCAGGACAATCTGTTTCGCGAAAACGGAGTAAGCTTTTCGCCATTGCTCCTGAAGTTGGATCAGGTTGAAGAGTTCACGCTCGCCACGTCCAATGCGACCGGCGTACAAGGAGCCGGATCATCTCAGCTCGCTTTCAGGACGCGCTCCGGCAGCAACGAATTCCACGGCTCTGCGGTGTGGGAGAACCGCAACAGCGCGCTCGCGGCCAACAGCTGGTTCGATAACCAAAGCAGGCTGCCTCGTCCGCAGCGGAATCAAAACCAGGTGGGCGGAAGTATCGGCGGACCGGTGCTGCGCGACCGTCTCTTTTTCTTTGGCAACTTCGAAGTTTTTCGGCTTCGTCAACAGGTCTCCCGACAGCGCACGATCCTTACAGACAATGCACGGCAGGGTATATTCACGTATACCGACAGTGCTGGGACCATTCACCAGGTGAATGTGCTGCAAGCCGCTGGCACCACGATTGACCCGGCAATGCAAGCCTTGCTCGACCGCACACCGACCGGAAGCAGTATCAATAACTTTCTGACTGGAGACAGCAAGGCCGACCTGTCCCGCACTACCGGCGGTTACGCATTTCAACAGCGCGATGACCGAAACACGGAAAACCTTACCCTCAGGCTGGATTATAAATTGTCCCCGTCGAACTTCTTAACGGGCACGTGGCTGAGAACCCACGATCTGGTGGATCGCGGGGATGTAACCACCCGCACCAGCTTGTCTGTAGTGCCTGAAGTCACCAATGACGGCGCGCAAAACCTGCTTTCCCTGAGCTGGCGGTGGAGTCCCACCTCAACGTTCACGAATCAATTTGGCGGAGGATTTCTGCTCACCGAAGCCTTATTCATAAACGACGAGCCGGCGCCTCCGTACACAATCTCACTGGGCCGAACATTGGTAGGCACCGGTGTAGAGCCTTTGTTTACGAACCCCATCAATGAATTTCGTCCGCAGGGGCGGCAAACGGATACCTACAATCTCTGGAACAACTCCTCATACATCCGCGGCAAGCACAGCTTTCAGTTCGGTTACCAGGCGATGTTCGTCCGCACGGCGCCTTTCAACGACGCGGGGATCGTTCCAATCTACAACCTGGGGATAGGAGCCAACCAAGTTAGTTTGACCACCGCGCAAGTACCAGGGGCCAGCTCCGCCGATCTGTCGGAGGCGAACAGGCTGTTGGCCGTCCTGGGCGGATACGTCAATGACTTTCAGCAAACATTTAATGTGACAACCCCGAATTCCGGCTATGTGGACGGGGCGACCAATCTGCGCCATTTCTCGCACGATACTCATGCCCTGTATTTCACCGACTCCTGGAAGGCGCCACACCGGTTGACATTCGATCTTGGTGTGCGCTACGAACTGCAGCTACCGGTCGATGAACGCGACTCGCTGGGACTATTTCCGCGACTCGTAAACAATGACCCGGTAGCAACGCTCCTCTCCAATTCCACTCTGGACTTTGTCGGAAAAAGTGTGGGACGGACGGCGTACGAAACCGACAAAAACAACTTCGCGCCCAGCGTGGGCGTGGCGTGGGATCCGTTCGGCGATCACAAGACCGCCGTTCGGGCTGCCTATAGCATCAACTACGTCACGGATGCGCAAATTGCCGGAATCCGCAACAGCATTGTTACCAACGATGGGTTGTCGTCGGCTGTTAGCGCCGCCGGATTAGTAGGGCGCCTTAGCGTCAACAAGCCGGCGGTACCGGTGCCGACGTTTAAGGTGCCGCGCACGTTCGCCGACAATAATACAGATTACGGCACGCAAGTGGCCTTCGGCCTGACCGATCCCAACCTCGCCACACCCTACGTCCAACAGTGGAGCCTGAGTGTGCAGCGCGAAATTGGGGGCGTCGTGGTGGAGGCCCGTTATGTCGGCAACCACGGTACCAAGTTGCTTCGAGCTTACGACTTCAACCAGGTCATCGTTCGAGAAAACGGCTTTCTCGACGATTTCAACCGGGCTCGCAGCAATGGCTTCCTGGCACAAACCGCGGGGGGAACCTTCAATCCCAACTACAATGCGACAATTGCAGGCAGCCAGCCACTGACCGTCTTCCCTCAAATGAACCTGACGGGAGCCGGCTCATTGACGAACGCAACGGTGGTCGGTTTGATTCAGCGCGGCGAAGTGGGGGAACTGGCGAACTATTACTACGTTCGCCGTCTTAACAACAACGTCGTTTTCTTCAGAAACCCCTATGGTCTCGGCGCCAACCTGATGACCAACGCCAGCCATTCGACCTACAATGCCTTGCAATTGGAGGCGCGTGGTAGACCGACTCGCGGACTGACTGTACAAGGCAGTTACACCTGGGCCAAGAACCTCAGCGATTCCTATGGCGAGGCGCAGACACGGTTCGAAGCGTACCTCGATAATGCAAATCCAGCCTTTGAGAAGGCGCGCACGGCCTTCGACCTGGCGCATAACTTTAAGGTCAACTGGGTGTATGAACTGCCGATCGGCAGGGGGCGGCGCCTGTCGGGCGGAAAGCTCGTTTGGCTCCTCACAGGCTGGAGCACAAGCGGCATTCTGGGCTTCCAATCAGGAACGCCGTTTTCAATTCTCGCGCCACGCGGGACGTTGAACAGGGCCGCGCGGTCCTCGCTCGAAACCGCGACTTCGACGCTGACCTTTGATCAACTGGACGACCTGATCGGCCTCCGTATGACACCGACGGGTCCGGTTTGGGCGGATCCTTCCATGAAAGGCTCCGATGGCCGCGCCGGCGGCGCCGACGGCGCCGCTCCGTTCCCGGGGCAGGTCCTTTTCAATCCAGCCCCGGGCACGATTGGCACACTGCAACGTCGGCAGTTTTCGGGACCGTGGAACACTTCATTCGACTTCGGTTTGCGGAAAACAACCGCAATCACCGAGCGCCATTCGATTGAGTTCTTTGCCGAGGCGACCAATGTCCTGAATCATCCATCGTTCTTCGTTGGCGATGAACAGGTCGCGAATACATCTCCACAGTTCAACATCAACAGCACCAACTTCGGCGCCATCAGCCAGGTGCTGTTTCCGGCACGTGTCGTCCAATTGGGTCTGTATTGGAGGTTTTGAGGGTACAACTGAAGGCACGGGCATAAGGTCGTGTTGCGAAAGCGCCTAGGGGCGCAAAAAAAGGAACAAAACGAGAGACACAATCCATATTCAACTATGGGTGGCGATTGCCAAAGGGTGAACGCATACGGCCTCGTGGCGCAGTGTGGTTAAGCGTGTCGTCCCCGATTCCGCCTCTAAGCTAACCACCATTGTGTTTCAGAAGCTTGGTGAGGGTTGCGTAGTCCACGGGTTTGACCAAATGCCTATCGAAACCCGCTTGTCTGGATTTCTGCCGATCTTCGTCTTGTCCCCAACCCGTTAAGGCGACAAGCATCATTTGCTTACCCCAGGCTGTTCGCGTATCCGGCGCGCAGCATCGTAGCCATTCATTTTCGGCAAGCCGATATCCATCAGGACAACGTCGGGGCGAAGCGTCGCGGCAGCGTTTATCGCTTCGAGGCCGTCGTGCGCGGTGTACGTCTCGCTGCCGGCCATTCTCAGAAGCATGCTCAGGGATTCCGCCGAATCCGTGTTGTCATCAACGACAAGGACCCGGCGCAGGATTACCGCCGTCGGTTCACTTTCGACCGGCTCGCCTGGCGGACCAGACCTGTCGGTCAGAATTGGTAAGCGGACAACGAACTCACTTCCTTTACCAGAGCCATCACTGCGGGCGTGTAATTCACCGCCATGCAGTTCCACAAGCTTCTTCGTGAGTGCGAGTCCGATACCAAGCCCACCCTGCGTCCGCTGCATGGGACCTTCAACCTGAGTAAACATCTCGAAGATGCGTTGAATCTCGCTCGGATCGATGCCGATGCCGGTGTCACGCACTTTAATCAGGACCTGGTCGCTGCCGTTTTCGATTTCCGCGGTGAGCCAAACGCTGCCACCGTTGTCCGTGAACTTGCACGCGTTGTTCAACAGATTGATCACCACCTGGCCCAAACGTACGGAATCGGCATTCAGATATATCGGATCGAGTGGCAAGGTGAGAGCCAACTGGAGTTCCTTGCTTTTCAGTTGGGTTTGGATGGCCTCGACAGCCCGCTGTAGTACGAGAGCCAGGTCGAGGCGCTCTTTGCGAAGCTCTACTTTGCCGCGGCTGATGCGGCTCATATCCAGCAAGTCGTCCACAAGACGGACCACATGACCGATCTGACGCTCCATCATTGCAGTTGCCGCCTGAACGTCATCTACGGTGCTCTTGGAATACCGGATGATTTCGAGCGCATTTTGGATTGGAGAAAGCGGGTTGCGAAGTTCATGGGCCAGAATGGCAATGAACTCGTTCTTGCGGCGGTCCGCCTCTCTCAGGGTCTCCTCAGCCTTGTTCCGCTCGATGAGGTCCGCCACCTGACGCGCGAGTATATCCATAAGACGAAGGGCGGATTCCTCAGGGTCGTACGGGTTGCGCCAATGTGTCGAGATCACACCGATGATCCGACCGTCGCGAGACATCAGCGGCGTCGACTGCACGGCCCGGATGCCAGCCTTGCGATGATCTTCCGATGCTTGATCGTCAACAAGGTATTCCCAGGTTTCTACATCGGGAACGATCACGCGATGCCGCTCCTGCCAGGCAACACTGCACGAGGTGTAAGATTGCGTGCGTAAAGGCCCTGGCGGGCCTTGTCCAGCAAGGCGTCGTTGAGGTCAGTGGCGAACACCTGGAGCTTGCGCGGCCGCTGGGCTTTGTCCGACGCTTCTGCAAAGACCATCGCTATCGAGTACGCTTCCTGCCCGGTGGAACAACCCAGCACCCAGACCCGGATCGGGTCGTCGCTACGCTGCTGCACGAGCCTGGCAAATACTTTGCGCTTGAGAATGTCGAATGCCTCGGCGTTCCGGAAAAAGCCCGTCACGCTGATCAGCATGTCCGAGTAGAGGGCCTCGAGTTCCTCGTGTCACGCCGAAGAAGGGCAACATAGTCTTCCGGAGTGTATATCTTGTTCACCACCATGCGTCGCGTGACCCGTCGTTGAATCGTCGTGGATTTGTAGAGTGAGAAGTCCACTCCGGAATGATTGCGAAGCAGGACGAGAATGCCCCTGAAACCATCCTCTCTCGGCTTTTCACCAACCGCCTCTGTCGACGCCCGTGCGCGCCCTCCTGGAGCCTTGGGTTTCAGCACTTCCTGATGAGAATCAGGCGATACCGGGGGCGGGGCCGCGACATAAGGGTGGTGCGCGATCCGGCTAAGCTCCTTCGCAATATTTTCCGGCGGGAGCACGAAGTCGACGCTGCCCGACGCTATGGCGCTGCGCGGCATCGAGTCATAACGCGCGGAACCGTCCTGGGCGAATGTGATTCCGCCCTGGCCTTTGATGGCTTCCAGCCCCAGCGTGCCGTCGGTTGCGGTGCCGGAAAGAATCACTCCGATGGCGCGGTCCTGACAGTCTTCTGCCAATGATTCCAGAAACAAGTCGATGGGGTGATGTGGCACGCGGGTCGACGGTCGGGGGGCAGCAGAGTCAAAACACCACGCTGAATGCGAAGGCCCGCGTTCGGGGGAATGACGTACACGTGATTCGGTTCTACGGGAAGGTTGTGTGTGATCTCGGTGACGGGCATCGAGGTGGCACGAGCAAGAAGCTGTGTCAGGGCACTTTCATGCTCAGGATCGAGATGTTGCACCAGCACGAAACCGAATCCGGTGTCGATTGGCAGGTGATTGAGCAATGAGGTGACGGCTTTCAAGCCCCCTGCAGATGCGCCAATTCCCACAATTGGACACGTTTTGGTCTCGTCATTCTTAGTCCTCTTGGTGGACGAAGCAGATCGCAGTCGTCGAACGCTCATACTGAGTGCACTCTCCTGCCTATTTGCGGTTGAGTCCAATCCTAACAGTCAGCATTAAAGGCCAATCTAACAGCCTATCCCGCGCGCGCCAGTTTGAAAACAAGAGAAGACCAGTCCTTCGCCGTGCCCACCTTTGAGCAGTTCTTTCAAAGAACCGTTTTCCATTCGCGTCGTCCCGCCGCTCTTCTTCTCCTCTTAACCAGAAAATCAGGAATGGACACAGGGTTGCTCAAGAATTCGTAAGGATGCCGAACGTAAGGAAGCAAAAACCGTCCAAGAGGGGCGCTCATTCGAATATCGCGGCCCTGCTTGAGGACGTCACAGTTGGCAAGCAGCAGTTACGTTTTGGGACAGGTGAAAAGGTCTTTTTTCAAGGCACCACAGCCGATTCCATCTATTTCATCCAGGCCGGAAGAATAAAGATCACCGTCGTTTCAGCCGCCGGGCGGGAAGCCGTGCTAGCGATGCCCGGGCCTCGTCAATTTTTTGGTGAAGGTTCGCTGTCAGGTAGTCCTTTACGGGTTAGCACGGCAGAAGCATTAGAGCCATCCACTGTGTTCTGCATTGAGAAGGAGGCTATGATGAAAGCTCTTCATGACCAGCCAGCGCTTTCCGAAGAATTCGTGGCCCAATTGTTAACTCGGAGCATCGATCTCGAAGAAGATCTATGTGATCAACTTTTCAATCACAGTGAGAAACGGCTGGCTCGTGTGCTGCTAAAACTTGCACGTTTGAAGCAGGCTGACCTGACAGTTGATGTTAGTGCTCCCGCGCTGAGTCACGGGACCCTGGCGGATATGGTGGGTACCACGCGGTCTCGCATCACCTATTTCATGAACAGATTCAGAGCAAAGGGACTGATCGACTATAGCGGAAGGACACTCGTGATCAGAAGCGAACTGTTAACCGATCTGTTGCTGCACGCTTGACCGCGCAGGCCGCGATTTTGGCATGAACGCAGTCGCGTGGCGGGTTCCCGAATGCGTTTGCGGCCCTTTCAATCTCCTTGGATCTCCAGACGTTTGCCTTTCCGGGAACTCTCTTTATCTGACGGCACCACACTTTGGAGTGTCCGCATTCAGAACTTCACCACTGTTGCCTGCGAAGTCAACAGTGGTGTTGCGCGACGTGTTGCTGAAGTAGCCGATGTGCTTCCTCCGCCAGGCTGCGTGCGGCTTCGGCAACCGCGAAAACCAATTCGTATTCGACCATGGGAATGCCGGTGGCGTGACCTGACTCGCGGACAGCGGCGGAATACTCGCGCACGCGGCCGAGGTAGTTCCTAAGAAGTCGGACGCGTTCTTCGCAACGCATGGTGACCCTCCGTAAAGAGGTTGCCTGCGTTGGCATCGGTCTCGGGACTGGGTACGCAGGCCAAACAGCCCACCACTCCGGCAGAGGTCATATGGAGTTGTTTCACGAGTCTCAATTCGGTGCAACTGAGGCCGCATCGAAGCGGCGTTAACCAACGGACGTGCACTCGTTGATTAACGACGCTTGACCTCTTTCTTTCTGTTTGCAAAAGACGGCATTGACGCGATGCCAGAAAGCGTGCTGCTTACTCGGGCTAAGTGCACCCGCGGAGCAAGAAGACGAGAAATAGAAGAGACACGGGTACTCCCATGGCCCACGCGAGGATATATCCTACTTTCCCGTTTTCTCTTTCGTTTTTCATTGATGCCTCCTTCTGAGCTTCAACACCCACGTCGTCTGCTGGACGCATGCGGTAATGCTGCTGTAATGGATGAAGCAATCTCAGCGCCAAGATCGGCCTGCGGTAGAGCGCGTGGTGTCTGGCTCGCAAGGAGCTCAATTTGGGTTGATTTTGTGGAAGCGATTCTCGCAGGGGTCGAACCTACAATCCGGACAACCTTTCGTCTGAAAAGATCTCCGGAAGCGAGGTAGGAAGAAAACAAGAAACAACACCAAGAACGGGCTTGCCCAATCAGACCGAGAGCCCCAAAATCCCCGGCGCGAATTTCCAATCGGCCGATAAAGTCGCAAATCGAGACTGAATTGTCTCCCTTGCTGAGCTTCCTTGTTTGCACGGAAGCTCAGCAAGGGATTTGGTGATCATGATCACCAGACTGACCACCCACGGGGCTGAAATTCCCTAGCAGCTCGCGTCCTACTCCGTACCCGTTTTGCGGTAAGGCCGATCAGAAGTATCAGCATCTGAGTGAGCTTCGCCCGTTGACGAAACATCTTCAGCGCCTGTTCTTTCGAGGATCTCTTTCGCTTTTTTCGTCCACGTTGAATCATCGCAATGAACGGATAAAAGAATGCCGCCATCCTTCACGCGACCTTCATATCTCTTGGCCTCGTATTCGGGGATGCCCATTCCGATTAGCGCGCCGGCTATTCCGCCGACGGCGCCCCCCACCCCTGCACCCGCGAGCGCAGCCATAATGGGACCCGCTGCGATGAAAGGACCGAGACCCGGAATTGCCAGGGCGCCAATGCCGGCAAGCCATCCCAACGTACCACCCAATACCGCGCCACCGGTCACGCCGGCGGTAGCACCCTCAGGAGCTTTTGTATTTTTCTCATGCGCGAAATCTTTCGTGCCCGCATTTTCGGGGAAGAGCACGGAGATGTCGCTATTGCGATAACCAGCGTTCTTCAGCGCGTCGACGGCGTTCTCGACACCAGTTCGATTGGTGTAGATTCCAAACGCTGCCGTATTTTTTCCTGCCATTGTCGTACCTCATTTCTGATTTTGCTTTTTGTCACAGCCACAGACGTTCTTCAAGCAGCGAGTCCCCGCAACACGGCCCGAAATTTCCGCCGACTGCCTGTTAAATCTACAGTGCGACATTTTGCTCGTGATAACAGGCCACGTTGTTTTAGTGAAAAGTGCGTCGGCGAACGGTTCACGTACATTTCCGACTTGTTCGAGTGGTGATAATCGGAGGCTCAGACGCCAGCAGAACCGTCGTTTGGTTCTCAGTCATATACCCCGGGTCTACCTGAAACCGAGGTATCCCGCGATAACAAGTACAATCACAATCAATCCGATCAAATAGATAACTCTGTTCATGCGAATCCTCTCATCCGTCAAGCGAGGCGGGTGCCTCCAGCGATTTATCATCCGCACGTTGAGGGCCGTTGAGGTTCCGCCTCAGGATTGGAGGAGTCATTGTGGAACTTTCAACTGCGATTTACTTTGAAGCGTAGACGCGGCACTTAGAATTTCGTAATGAGCGAGAATGTCGCCTGGATCGTTGAAGGTCGAAAGAGAACCGCGAAAGTCAGCGTCTGACCAAAAGCCTCCGCAGCGGACGGTGATGACGTGTACGTCGGCCCGCAGGGCTGCTTCGACGTCGTAAGGCGTGTCCCCGATCATGATTGCTGCGCGTGCATCCTCCCCCGATTTCCGCAGCGCGGCTTGAACGATGTCCGGGTCAGGTTTTGAGGAGTCGGCGTCATCGGACGAAGTGGTCCCTTCAATAAGATCGCGCACGCGAGCCTGATCGAGGAGAAAGGTCACGTCGTCTTTTCCCGCAGAAGTTGCGACGACAAGCTTGATACCGTCCGCGCGAAGCCTCATCAGGAGCTCTCGAGCCCCAGGGGCAGGCTGAAGTGACCCGGCGTACGATCTGAACATTCGATCTTTTGCCTTCTGCAGCTTCTTGCCCGGTTCGCTCTCGGCGTCGAAGCCAAATGCTTCCGGAATGAGCTTGTCCCCACCTTTGCCGATAAGAGGTCGAATACTGCGGATATCAGCAGAAAGTCCCAGAGACTTACCCGCTTCGACGAAGGCCCTCGCATGCGCATCATTGCTAAGAAGCAACGTCCCATCAATGTCCAGTATCACGACCCTTAGTTTTGTCACGATTTATTCCGAGCAGTTAGCGCACCATGACAGCGATGCTCGATCTTTTTTCTGTATTCGCTGCAATCGAGTCGAAATTACTCAAAGACTCCAGCGTAGGTCCTTGCAATTCGCGGCTCCGCCCTGCGGCTCTGTTCGAAATCCATACAGCCTGCAGACACGAGCTGAAACCCATGACTTAAACCTCAATCGTCGCACCTGTGGCAACAAACGACTTGGCTGCGTCGGCATCTCTTGGCTGGGAGATTGCACTTGCCGAAGCGAGGTGCCCGTTGATCATCGTCCGAACAAAGACCGCCGCTTCGTCAGGAATACGCCGATGGGTGAGAACTGCACTTCACTTCGTGCTGGTGACGGGGATCGTCGTGGGACTTGTCACCATTTACTATTTCGTGAAGTTTTCCGCGATCGTCGATGCCCGTCTCGGCGGTGACTTCGTCAAACAGAACGCGGCTATTTACGCGGCTGTTCCGGGGTTTGAGCAGTTGCCCAGCGACCCACGATCTAAAGCGATATCCACGCGGGTCTCGAATCAAACTCCGTCGACAAATTCCGAGCCCCCTTTAATGGCCTACTTCTTTGACGTATCGCGCGCGCGCCGCCGACTCGTCAAATTTGGAGATATACCTAAACCGCTCATCGCCGGAGTGCTTTCGGGCGAGGACCGCGTCTTTTTCAGCCATCATGGGCTCAATCCGAAACGCATTGCCGCAGCATTCATTTCGAATGCGAAAGGAACGGCGCCTCTGCAGGGAGCGAGCACGATCACGCAGCAGTTGGCGAGAAGCTTGTTTCTGAACCGCCAGGTGACGCTACGACGCAAACTCTCCGAGGCGTTTATCGCTGTCATTCTCGAATCACGGTTCAGTAAGGAACAGATCTTCACGATGTATGCGAATGAGGTTTATCTGGGACAGCGCGATTCATTCGCGATTCACGGTTTTGCCGAGGCGTCCAAAGCGTATTTCGGAAAAGAACTGTCGGATATGAGCCTGTCGGAAACGGCGACGATCGCGGGAATCATCCCTGCGCCGAATGCGTACTCGCCAGCGCATCATCCCGATCGCGCTATCGGGCGACGCGATCTGATCCTGAAAATCATGGCCGCTGCGGGCGACATCACCAAAGAGCAGTATGAACAAGCACGGCGTGAACCCCTGAAGATTGCCGGGAACGTCGATTCAACCGAGGGCCAATACCTGGTCGATTACATCCGGGAGGCGTTGCTCAAGGATTTTTCCGAAGACATGTTGATGACAGGCGGGCTGAGTATTCACACGACGGTGGATCTCAAGCTTCAAACATTCGCGAGCGATGCTGTGAAAAGTGGCCTCGCGCTGGTGAATGCACAACTCGCAAGGCGTCACCGCGACCCCAGGGAATCGACCGATCGCTCACCGCAAGCGGGGCTGATAGCGCTGGATCCAAAGACCGGAGAAATCAAAGCAATGGTAGGGGGCACGGAGTATGGCGCCACCCAATACAACCGAATCACCCGCGCTTTCCGACAGCCGGGATCAATCTTTAAGCCGTTTGTCTACGCGGCCGCGATCGAGACCGCCCTTGATGGTTTTACAACAGACTTGAATCCATATGACGATGAGACGTCCTCTCGGATTTCTCCGCTCACGACGCTCTTCGATGAGCCGACAATCTTCTATTCGCGGGATAAGGATTACACGCCGCGGAACTACGGAGGTCAGTACTACGGCCTGGTGACCTTGCGGGAAGCGTTTTTGCACTCCTTGAATATTCCGACGGTGATGCTAGCTCAGAGCATTGGGTACGATCGCGTCGTCTCGCTGGCGCGGCGCATGGGGCTGAACCCGCAGATTCTCGGTTACCCTTCTGTCGCGCTCGGCGCGTTCGAGGTCACGCCGTTGGAGATTGCGGGCGCTTACACCGCATTCGCGAACGGGGGCCAGCGCGTGGAACCTCACGCCGTTCGAAGTGTAATGTCTCACGATGGACACGCCCTGAAGACATACCAGCCGCAACGAGAGACTGTGCTCGGTCCACAGGTGGCATATGTCATGACGCATCTGATGGAAGAGGTGATGAATCAGGGAACCGGAGCGGGCGTGCGCTCGCGGGGCTTTATGCTTCCGGCAGCGGGTAAGACCGGAACATCTCGTGACGGCTGGTTCGCCGGTTACACAAAGGAGTTACTCGTCATCGCATGGGTTGGATTCGACGACGGTAGCGACCTCAATCTGGAAGGCGCGCGATCCGCTCTTCCTATATGGACCGATTTCATGAAGAAGGCTTATGAACTGTATCCACCTCGCGATCCCGCCCAGCTGCAATTCGTCCCGCCGCCCGGCGTCGAGGTGGCTCGGATCGATTCTGGGACTCTCCTTCGAAGCGATCCTTCTTGCGGCGACTCATTTTTCGAAGCGTTCATTGCCGGCACAGCGCCAACCGGTTCATGCCTCGATTCCCAGGTTGCATCCCGTCCGAAAATGTCCGTTGGAACCGTTGAGAACACAAATGAAGGGCACGCATTGGGCGACGGGTTCTAGTCTCTGTGAGTTCTCGTTTCGAGCGGTTTTCGGGCCCGGATGTCGCGCGATCAGTCTCGACGTTTGACCAAACAGACAAGCCGCGAACGTCGACAGATTTCCGGGTTTCCCACTTTCCAAGACTTGAAAGGAATACCTACCGCTTCTCTGCCTTCCAGGCCCATTTCATACCCTCGCTACACACATCCCACCAGCCGTCCATGCTGCGGCCGTCCTTGGTGAGGGTGAGTAAGAACGACCCGGTCTGCTTTCCGGTGGTGGGGCACGTGGTCCCAGTGCCTGTGGTGTTGGTAATCCCTCCCGTGACCTTCGCGAAATCGCCGTCCACAAATCGTCCTTCGAGTGTGCCGTTCACGTAATCGCCGGTGATGCCAGACGGTGTCGCTTTCACACTCATCACTCGTTCGTACCAGTTCTTTTCATATTCCCATTTGAGATTCCAGGTTCCTTCCCAGTCACGAAACGTCAGCACAGTCTGGAGTTGCCCCCCTGGCGAGGCATCTGCTCCTCTGGACGACTGTCCCGCTGGAGACGGGAGTTTCGCTCCTGGCGGCTGGACTACCGGAGGGGTGTTGGTTTCCGAACTTGGTAGGTCCGGCCTGCCAGCTGGCGGTGGCTCAGCCGGCCGCGTGGATTCACCTTCACCGCTGGGTTGCGAGTTGTGATACCACGCGTAGCCACCCAATGCGGAGACCAGAACCGCGACGCCTGCAATGGCGGCAAGGCGCGAAGACGATGAAGGCTTGCTAGACGAAGCGGGTGCAGTCGAGGCGCGAGGTGACCCCGACGCCGCTGACGCAACTTGCACGAACGGACGCAGGGACTTGATTAGCACCTGGACATCGGAGTCCCAGCGCGCATGCGTCAACTCGACGCAGTTGCGATACGACAGGTCCTTCAAACTGTCAGGCAACTCCTCGGATCGAGGCATGGCTGCGCCTTGTACCAGGACTGGGACGACCGGGATGTCACGCTTCAAAGCAGACGCTGTTTCGAGGCGAACGAAATCCATTGGGTCGTCGAGCCTTCGGCTGCCGTGTTCGTCAGTGGCGCTCAGCCACTGCTTACCGATGACTGCCAGCAGCACACCGCACGATGCGACGTTGTCGTCGATCGCTCTACGGAAGTCGCGTCCAGCCTCAAGGCCGGCGACGTCCATGAACACTGCATCTTCGCCAAAGTGCTGCTTCAGATCGTCAAACAGGCGGCCTGCCTGACCTTCGGCATCGCTCCGACGATAACTGATGAAAATCGCGCGCATGCGCCTCCCTTGGAAACGTTAGAACGATAGAAGGTATTCGGGCAGTCTGTGAGTTCGCACAGTGCCCAGGATCGTCTCCTGCGCTTCCCACCCATGAGTAGAATCAAGTTGACGTTTGCAGCGATTATCGCCAAACAGATCCTGAATACCCAGGGAAAAATGCGGGAGAGACTCGTCCCGCATTCCGCGTGAGCCAGACGATTGCGTTGGGTCCAAAAAGGCAACGCTGAGGCAGGAGAGCAGCAGCCATGACGGCGTGACCCAAGGGGAGATGCATCTTGTCAGGACGCGGAGTCTCCCGGCTCAAGTTCTCTCAGCAGCTCGACGCCCCAGGCGCTTGCCTTTGGGAGGTGCGCCTCTATCCCTGCGAGATCCTGCACGAACGCGAGGTCTCTGAACCGTTTGTAGACGTCGGGAGGGAGATCGCGATCCAGATAGCGCAGGCCGAAGTCCCAGCGCAGCGGACAGTACCGCATCCGCAGGAGTTCGGCGAGCGGTCTCAGCGTGTAGCTCCAGAAGCAAGCCAGCGCCTCGACATCCTGGCCGCGGAGCACAGCCTTGCGAACAAAGTTCTGGCTCACGAGGAACCAGACTTGAACTTCCCGATGACGCTGGTCTCGCTTCGCCGCCAGCGCGCCTTCGTCCAGCGCCCTCGGGCGCAGCCAATCGCCCTTGTCGAACAGGAGACGCGCCCGGCCGTGGCGCTCGACTTCGAGGTACTGATCCACCGCTCCCGCTCGAAAAAAGCACAGATCGACCAGAAGAAACTCGCCGCTGTCCTTCAGTTTGTAGTAGCGACCTGGCGGAACAACATGGCTGGTGGTGATGGGAGACACCGTCTCGAGTGACGTCTCCGCCGCAGCATAGAGGATGTCAGACGAAACGTCGTCATCGACGAGAAAGTTCAGATCGATGTCCGAGTAAGCATCGACGGCGCTGAAGGCCGCGCTCCCGCCCTCCCATCCCGCCAGGACGGTAGGTAGTGGCTTGAGGCCCTGGCAAATCACATCGATGATTCGGGCGCGAAGAGACTCACGGTCGACTTTTGACGATTGCTGCATGCTGCAAGTTACAGAACGCCAAGGCAAGCACGGCCAGGGCACACAATAGCGTTTTGAGCACGAAGATCTCACGCTGCGGGTATCGGACCGGCAGCCACAAGCTTCTTATCACGCGAGTTCACAACGAGATTCAGTCCTTCGAGTGTGCATGCACCAAGTAACAGGAGATCACCTTTCTCCGCAAATACGACTTCATCTATGGTGAACGCCCCGCCGATTCCGATTACTGCAAAGCCGACACTCCGGGTAATTTGTTACCCGTTGGCCATTATGAACGGCAAATCCTTTTTCTCGGGAGCGAATCCGATCCGTTCCAACGTCCCTTCCGGAATCCACGTGTACTCACTCCCCGTGTCTACGAGGATCTTGGAAACGCTGTACTGTTTTTTCCGATCGGCGTGGTTTTGAACAATACAATGCGTATAGAACGTTCCCATCGAGCGGAGTGTAGCATGTAGAGACGACGATGCAGGTTAACCCAAAGAGAAAGGCCGGCTTATTCAGCAGCCCTCAATTGCGGGGGAGGATTTGAACCTCCGACGTTAGGGTTATGAGCACAATCTAATCATGGCCAGTCCTTTCGTTTCATAGCATTTGGTACCCGATGGTGGCCGGTTATAGCCCTTGTTCTCGAATTTTTGTGAGCATTTTGTGAGCATGAATCCGCAGAAAAGTGACTTTCATAAGGGCGTGTATTTCGGACGGCGGTAGGCTGATCTGCTATCCCGCCCATCCTTATATAAGGATGGCTGACCGGTGGTGAGTTCTGAATACTCCATTGCCCTTTATGAGTCGAAAGCAGGCGTTTTCCTTTTTTGCGACTTCCGGGTCGCAAAGACCTCCATGAACAGCACGTCTTGCGGGGAAAACTGAACAAGCAAATCGCTTACGACCTTGGCATCCACGAACGTACGGTAAAACTCCACCGCACCGCCATCACAACCAAACTTGGCGTTCAATCTACTGCCGAGTTAACGAGGTTGTGGATTGAGGCTAAGGGCCTCGAAACCTAGTCTTAGACTCTCAATCCACGATCCGTCACCGGGCAACCTTCCCCAAAGGGCAGTAGTCTGCCGCGCCTGCGATGCATATGCTACCGCTGAATTCGATGAATATGTCGCGGTCGTCGACAATGACGAGAGTCTTCGCCGCTCGTTAAGCCGATTCCTGCGAGCCGGGCATTTTCAGCCGATCGCCTATGAGTCAGCCGAAGCATTCCTGGCGGACACGAAAAATCCGAAGCTTGATTGTCTGGTGCTCGACATACAACTGAAAACAAATTGAGAGCGAGGAACGAATGAAAATGAACATCGAAGAGGTGGTATGGCCGACCGACTCTGCGGGAGCGTCCGTGATGACGCACGACGATATTAGGCGGCTACAGAGAGCAATACACCAGCTCTACGGTTGCCAATCCGCCCATACCGCCACAATTCCCTTAACTGAACAGCGTTGTGGGAAAATCTTATGGCAGGGCGAAGTCCAGATATTTCACTTGCAAGGTCATGGGACTGCGCAACGGTGCTACGCCTGGACGTCCCGGGATAACAACGGCAAGGAACACCACACTGCCGTGCTGGAAGTTCCGCCCGTAGATTCTCCTCGATCTGCAGTCCGAGCTGCATTAGGCGGTGAGTTGCAAGTTGAAGGGCAAGCAAATATGCACGACGACCAGGCAGAATGGAAAGAGTCCACCGACTATAAGCACCTCATAGATCCCATTGGCCGCAACCAGAGACAGGTGGCGGTCGATCACTGGCCAACCTGCCCAAAGGGTAGTAGTTCGCCCGGCACGCCATGCGTATGCTTCTCGTCGAATTCGATGAATGCAAGACCACGCGTCTGTATCTCGGTCATCGACGATGACGAAAATCTTCGCCGCTCGTTCAGACCGATTCCTGCGAGCCGTGCATTGCCGAAGCATTCCTGGCGGACCGAAACATCCGAAGTTTGATTGTCTGGTGATCGACATACAACTCTATTTATCGGTGTCCAGCTCGCAAATTGACAGTACCGTTTCTGATCGGCGGCCCATTCGACATTCCGGCGGCCGCCGTCGTCGGCCGCTTGACCGGAGCGGCGTTGCTCGCTCTGGCACTCGCATGTTGGAACGCGCGCATTGACGCGGCAAGCCCCTCCACCAGAGGACTGGTCTCGGGTGGGATGTCGCTCTACAACGCCGCCGCTGTCGTGGTGCTCTCATATTCGGGGCTCGGATTGCGGCTGATTGGGATCGGCTTCTGGCCGGCTGTTGTGCTGCACCTGGGGATGGCGATCTGGTGCCTCGCTTTTCTTAGGAAGCTTTAGAAGTAGAAATTGAGCAGAGCTTTACTCCGCCTTGACTATCTTCGCGGTCAAGAGGTTTTCGCATAAGCAGCATTCCAGGGACGGTTGTGTTTGAGCATTGTGTTGAGGATGGTCAGATTTTCTCAAAGAAGCAATGAGAGCAACCATCTTGGGTTTGCCCGCTTTAAGCAGGCGTTGAGGAAAACAATGCTGAGAAAACCGTAAAGTACAGCCTTGTTCGCTCTTCAGATCGGCGAGCAGCCTGGAATGCCCTTTTCTGGAAGTATTAGAAGTAGAGGTTGAACACGGCTCCCACTGCGTTCAATTCCTGGTTCGAGCTCCCGCCGGTACTATTCTGGTGCTCAAAATACGATTCCAATTCGAAATGTCTGCTGATTGGAAAAGCCGAACCGGCAGTCAGCGCAGTCCGGCTCCATTTGCTATATCTGCTGTCGTAGTAAACTTCCGCTCGAACATACGGATTCATCTTCACGCGACCAACTGAGAAATTCCCTTCGGCCGTCAACCTGTTGCGGTAACGCCATGAGTATTCCCCTCCGACAGACCTAAGGTCCATCCGGCTCCGATCCGAGAGGAGCATTCCAATCACCAGGGGAAAGCGAGCCGTTGCTTCCAGGACGCCGCGATGCTCTTTGGAGCCGTCACCTATGATTGGATGAATGTATCGATAACCGACCCGCACCATCAGAGGCCGGTTCTTGGATTCATCCAGTCGGAGCA
>Ga0157375_10001043_pt1 | contig 23927 bp, 25 predicted proteins | sample M35metaG_FD_115311 | JGI IMG/M metagenome (GOLD analysis project Ga0157375, IMG submission 115311) | Miscanthus rhizosphere microbial communities from Kellogg Biological Station, Michigan, USA - M3-5 metaG | ecosystem: Host-associated > Plants > Roots > Rhizosphere > Soil | place: USA: Michigan... | reverse complement strand
TAGTTTCTTCATCTTGGTGATGCTCATAATCTCGATATTGACAGCCATGTCCTTCTCCATCGTTATGTGCACTAGTGCCGTGCACCTCGTTTACGAGAGACGACCTTTGCAAATGGTGTGCCAGCCGCCATGAAAAAGCATCCGCACCACAGCAACCACATGAAGTAGCACTGAAGATTTATCGATCCGCGGTCGCATTCATGGCTTCACTGGGTGCGCCCATCATAAAAAAAGGCCATCGATTAAGATGACCTGAAGCATGATCACTGACCGGGACAGGAATTAACCAACAATGAATAAACACGTGCCCGCCTCGCGGCGATGCGCACAACGAACTTGGATATAGGTATTGCCGGTTGTTCGACGCGTCTGCACAATCACCTGACCGCGTCTTATACTCACCTTCGGAAGTTCCATATGGTTCTTAGAAACGACTGAGGCGCAGTCGTAAAGGCAAATAACTTGTTAACGATCGCGTAGGATCGACTTATACAATGCGATCAAGTACAGCTGTCGCGGTGGAGCCGCGTCACGCCGAACAAACGCAGCGTCTGCTTATATGCGGGTTCCTAATACGAGTACAGCGGCAAACTCGAGATGGCTGACAATGAAGACATGCAGAGAATACGCGCACGAGATGCAGCGAAGAAAAGACTGTTGCAAAGTCTAGGTCTAAGCGGTTCCCGCGAGTAAAATCACAACGTATGATTTCTCGGTCTTCAAAACAAGCGCATTCCGACGTAGCCGTCGCCTGCACTAAATGCGATCACAACAACATTGCAGGCTCATACTTTTGCTGCCGTTGCGGTAAGCGGCTTCCAAGCAATTGCGCTCATTGTAAGCACAACCTAGTAGAGGGCTCGACATTCTGCAATCACTGCGGATTTAAGGTGACGTCTAAACTCGGCATGGAGCTTGTAGACGCTTTGGAGCGCGGTGAATCTATAGATCTGCAAGCCGCTATGGATAACCTAGAGTCGTTGTTGATCGGTACCGCAATGAGAGTAATGGATGGAAGCATAAGACATGCAGCCGACTTGCTGCAGATGCAGCGCACAACTCTGTATTCGAGAATCAAAACTAAGCGCTAGAAAGCAAATTTCCTGTCGTCTCGTTGAGAAAACCCGCACGTGTACTAGTCACCCCGGCGCCTAGCCATGACCTTCTATATTTTCCGTGTGTGACTACCAATAGGCAGCGAGGCTGAGATCAGTTGTTAGCAGTAGCTGTACCCCGGTAAGTCGCTTGGCAGAAGGTGGTCATGCATCCGGTCAGTGGTCGACAAGACTTGTACTCGCCATCTGAGCACTATTGCATGTTTCAAGTCGGCAGCTTGCACGGTCACCGCCGTCGCTTAGGCACACGTTGTCTGACTCCGTCGCTGCAAGCGGTCCCTATACCAAAGATTTTTGATGGACATCAAGGGTATACGGCCGCTGTCATGGGCGTAAGCGCCGCATTGCAAGACCGGAAGTATCTCGGGCCCAACACTCGCATGGAATGGTTCTTGCGGCCTATGGACGCACTCAATGTCGCGGCAGGCCAAAATGCTCACATCAAGCGAACGCTCGTTTACCCTAACGGCTAATCATGGTGTAGCCGCACCACTCGCGTCTGTCGCGCTGACTCTCGAAACGAATGAGCCACAAATCGAACTGTCTCGCCGTGCGCTACGCGACGAAGAGCGGATGCTGACGACGTTGATGAGTAACCTCAACGGGATGGTATGTCGCCATCGAAATGATAGTGATTACACGATAGAGTTTGTAACTGAAGGGTGTGAACGGTTGACCGGTTATGCGCCCGCAGATCTTCTGTTCAGCGCCAGTGTCTCGTACGCACGCATTATCCACAGAGACGATCGCGCGCGCGTCCGAGGCGAGATCGAGGCGGCGATTGCTGGCAGTCGGCGGTTTTTGATCGAGTATCGTATCGTCTGCCGGAATGGTCACATCAAATGGGTCGTAGCTTGCGGCGTTGGCTCCGTAGATAGTGAAGGCAACGTAACCGTTGAAGGTACAGTAGAAGACGTAACCGTATCAAAACTCAACCAGGAGAAGCTAGAGCATCTTGCTAATCACGATGTTGTCACGAACCTGCCCAACCGACTGATGATGAACGACCGGCTGCGCGAAATGATGTTGAGTGCGCAGCGGAGCAACGGCGTCGTCGGAGTCGTACTCATTGATCTCGATCACTTCAAGCTGATCAACGACACGCTTGGTCATAATCGTGGTGATCAATTACTGCAAACTGTTGCGCAACGCATGCTCTGCTGTGTGCGCGATACTGACACCGTAGCGCGTTTGGGCGGTGACGAGTTTGTTCTGCTGTTGTGGGGCGAAGGCCGCGGCGAGGCGATGTCGCAAGTGGCTGATCGAGTGTTAAGCGCAATTTCGCGCCCCTGGAAGATAGAGGAACGGGAACTGAGCATGTCGTGCAGCATGGGCGTTAGCTTATTTCCGCGCGACGGGCGCGACGTGCAGACCTTGTTAAAGAACGCGGACACGGCGATGTACAAGGCCAAGGAATTGGGCCGCAATAATTTTCAATTCTATTTACCAGAGATGAATTCGGCTATCGCCGAGCGTCTGGAGATGCAGTCAGCGCTTCGCGCCGCTGTGGAGAATGAGCAGTTCGAGTTGCTCTACCAGCCAAAAATAGACCTAGTCACTAGGCGCATCGCGGGTATGGAAGCGTTGCTGCGAATCAAGGATGCTGGAGGTGCCCTGCTGCTCCCGCAGCAGTACATCCGCCTCGCTGAGGAAAGCGGCCTTATCGTGTCGATCGGTGAATGGGTGATGCGCGAGGCCTTCGCATTCAACAAATCGCTGCAGGTGCGCGGACTGCCGCCGATGCGGGTGGCTATCAACCTGTCGGCGCGGCAACTGCAGCGTTACGATTTGTTACGCGCGATTGAGCAAGCAGTGTCTGACAGCGGGCTCGACGCTCAATATGTAGAGCTAGAGCTGACGGAAAGTATGGTCATGAATGATACCGAAAATGTTATTGCGATGCTGCAGCAATTGAAAGCGCTGGGCGTGCAGTTGAGCATCGACGACTTCGGTACTGGTTACTCAAGCTTGAGCTATCTGAAGCGCTTGCCTGTGAGCAATCTCAAGATCGATCAGTCGTTCGTCCGCGAACTCGATCAAGAAGACAATGCCAGCGCGATTGCAAAAGCGATCATCTCGCTCGGTCACAGCCTCGACATGAAAGTGATTGCCGAAGGCGTCGAGACGCAAAGTCAACTATCTTTCCTGCTTGAAAATAAATGCGACGTCATGCAAGGGTTCCTGTTTAGCCGGCCACTGAACGGGGCCGAGTTCGTTGCGCTGCTTGAACGAGAGAGCGGCCCTGCGGCCGAATTCTCGGTGTTGAGACAGCTATGCTGCTCCTTCGGAGGTCAGCTTCCGTTGCAGTTGAGTACAACTAATGACTCGAGAGCGGGTACTCGCCAAGCGAGTGCTGAGGTGCTTCTCGAGGGCGCTCTGGAAGTAGCAGCCTGATACCACCGAGCGCAACAGGCAAACTTTTGTTCGTTAAAGGCTAATGAACACTATGCTGAGTACATATCGAATCGCCAACCTGGAGGGTCCAGCGTATGTCCCCATTTCCGCAATTACTATCCGACGAAGAGTTTGCGCATGTCTTAGAACAACGCGGTCAGGCCGAGCGTCATCGCATCCGCGATAACGGCCGCAATGCGTCGGCCGTCGATGCGATAACGGAGCCGTCCGATGGGCTCCCCGAGTCTACAATTGAACAGCGGTTCATGCATGTGGCCAAGAAGCTCGCGGCTATGTGGCCATCGGAAGCATGCCGTATGTATCTGCATAGTTTGATCGTCAGCCAGCGCGATGCGCGACTTGGGTTTCCGCCGTCCGTCCTTGAAGACCTTCTGATGCTTTCCGAGATCAACGACAGACTAATGCGCGGACCAGGTACTGGGCGGGGACACTGATGACAACACACATAACAATTGGCGGTGCGGGCTGTCCCTGGACGGGCTGCGAAAGCACCGAGGTAACTGACGGGCATCCCCCGTCCCTCAACGCCGCCACATCATTTCCAGATCATGGAAAGGTGCCTGCACTACACGCTTGCAGCTCGCGGCGCAATTCGGAATCAGGCCTCGGCCGCTGGGTTAAAGCCGATAACCAGACAATGTAACGGCGGCGCTATTTACTACATGTCGCCTGCGTTTGGCACGGATTCAGCGAATCGCAAGCGGCGCTGCAGATCGGATTCCTTAGAGCCAAACCAACCCGGGCATCATCCTGTCCCTGATGGCGTGTAACCAGTCGAGACTTTCGACGCCTTTTGTATGCATGCGTCCGAATGGCGACCCGTACAAAGTGCCGTTAACCTGTCCCTCGCCGAGAAAGTGTCCTTCCCAGCAGATTTAAACCGCGCCCTAACGCGGAACCGCCGCAGAGTGAAATGAGGTTATGGTTAGCGGGGCGAGTCAACGTAAACTCGGGGCGATTCCCACGACCAAGAGGCGGATGCTAAAACGCCATTAGCGCGCGGCATACCTCGAGTCGTTCGGCGCGATACAGCACCAATCGCACTAGTCTTGGAAAGAATGAGGCGGCTAGCAGCAATCGCTAGCCGGAACTGTCGTTTCGAGCGCATAAGCGCAGCAAGCGCCCGCATTATTACGCTGGGCTTAAGACAGTTGCTTTTCGCTTATATGGCTCTGTGTAACCGTAGGCGCGCGCGTCTTCCACGCATTCAGCGAAGCCTGCGAATGCAGTTTCCGATTCGCGCAAAACCTCGTGACGTTTATTTCGATGCTGCCATCGCCACTGCAGGTTCCTATTTTTTCGAGCGGGAATGAAGTGCCAAGTATTCATCGAAACGCTGGTATCCAGTCGGACCATTATTACCTCTATCATGTTCACCAAGATCTATAGCCGCACTTTCGTTGCGCCATAGTCTTGCAACCGACGAGTCATGTGAAAGCGCCGAGTCCATACCGCTGCCGTGCGATCGCCTACCTTGAGATGTCCCTTCGCTGGTACCCACATACACAAGAGCAAAAAGCGCTGTCCCAATAAGTGCTATTAGCATGATTGCGCCAATCATTAGAACATCATGCATCGCGGCCTCCCAAGACAATGGCTGAAGTACACGCACGCAATGTGCCAGCATGAGCAATTACATCTGATTGGCGAGGAACGCACGCACTGGGAATACCCAACGGCGCGCTGCGCTAGAGATCTGTGGAAGAATACATGCACGTCGCATTCATTCGCGTCTTATTTCAGACAGTAAACGTCTGCCTACGCGACGTCCCGCGGCACTTTATTTGTCGCGTCAACGCGCTGTCGCGCAACATCTGCCCCGGCGGTAAGTACCAACGCGACGGCACAAGTCCGAGCGTTGTTCTGTCGATGTTAGATTGCGGAGCCCTAATGTGCTGGTGGTCGACAGAACACTGTCCAAGAAAGCCGACTCCGCACTAACGGTTTCCTAACTTCAGGTTGTCTGCACTGGCGCGGCGGCTACATGACCCCTAAAGCCTGCGCTCTGTGCCACGAACGCTTTGTGCGCAGCGTCGAGATGTCGAACAGCGCTCGCGTGCAGCGGCGGCGCTTACGCCCTGTTGCCCTTAATCCGGGATAGCCTAAGTGTGGGCGTCCATGGAGTTGACGATATAAGCGTCACCGCCGCCCATGATGCGGTCGGCAACAGACGCCCGTTCGCCAACGGCGTAACTGGTGTTACCCGCGCCTTTTATGACGGTTACCGCACCGAATGCGATGTTGCCGTGCCTGGTCTTTGATCACTGGGCGCGCGCTGCAGCAACGAATAGCATCACGCCTCTGGGCGCTTCTGATCACTGAGCGGTTTCGTTGTCATAGCACGGCGGGCAGAGCAGTTTATGACCGTAGACGCTTGGTATACAAAAAGCTTTACCTGGGTTTATATCGGCGATTGGCTTAAGTCTAGTGACGGTGTAGCCTGCCTCAAACCTGCCGTGGCGCGTGACGGGTGGCATCGCGCAGGTTCGTTCAGCCAATGACAAGACGTGAATGCTAAGCGGAACTGCATCGACCTACTGTGAATTGGTACGGCTGCTGATACTGTAGTGCCCGGCTCCATAGCACTCTTCGCAACGGTCATAACCCTGCAGGCCGGTGCCCTTGCAAGCCTTGCATTGCGAATCGGGACTCCGGTAAAACCCGCTGCAGCGGACACCGCCGATACTCTTTGAGCATCGCTGATTTACAGCGTCGGAACGGTCTCCGCAGGCACTACAGATGCCCTTTGGTGCCAAATGTTTTCCCACGGCAGTCTGCTACCAATTATTGTGGTCGTCCGAGCGCCACGCGATGCGGCCGCCATGTGCTGGCGTCCGTCATCAATGTAGCAACCTTGGCCAAGAACTTCCTCGATTGATGTGCGCAACAGTGGCGCTCAAGTATATCAATCTCTGTTCGGAACTGAGTCTTTTAATTGTAATGGCTTCAGGCGCACTCGATAGGCTGCCTAGGATCCCACGGATGATGCTGTCGTACCGGGTCAGGCCTCGTAGCCGATAGGTAACGAGGCCATCAGCATCCTATTTACGGCACTCGGCAGGGACGTATCTCCACTGACTGGAGTCATTATTCGTACTGCAGGCCCACGCTATACGGCCACCCACCATGACCGATGGGGTCAGAATGATTGAGACGCCCGCGCCCAACGTTGAACTAGTGCCTGAGACGGCAATGACGCCTCCAGGCGTAATTGAGCCCCCACCGATTCGTCCGCCAGTCGCAATTGTAAGGCCAAGCCCAGCGCTAGCCAGAGTCCCATCGCTCTGGGCTTTTTCGCCGATGTTAGATTTGTATGCGCTTACCACGACGAGTAGTTCGGTGACTTTCGCACGCACCGTATACTCGGAGTAAGCGGGAAGAGCCACGGCAACTAGAACACTGATTATAGCGATTACAATCATGAGCTCCGTTAAAGTGAAACCTCGTTTAAAGTAGCTCATGCGTTCCCATCGCACTGTTAAGAAAAGCCTGATGGACCGGTAGGCACGTTGATTGTGACCTGATCGTACGCTTTTCTATCTCGTAGGCACACCGACGCCACCACAAACGAGCCGTGTGCTATGCCTATATGCGGCGTTACGAATTGCCAGCGAAAGCATCCGATAGCATGCAAGCTGAGCGGCACGCTCAATGCGGTATGCAAGTGGATTGTTCCCAACGGCAATCGTTAGCCGCATAACTGCCATTACCATCCACCTCACGCCATCGCGTACCGACATTATCGAGGAGTAGATTTCCATCGTTCGCCGTCGTCATTTGGTCGCCGGGTCTTGGGGCAAGCATATGGATGAACGACGGGGGGGCACCCGCGGCGTTACTCACATTAAATGGCTGCTGTAGCGTGTAGTGTTTGCTAACATCCGACGGCACGGAGAAGGTCAGCTGGCCAGCGCCGGATCCCAAATCTGTGGCATACCGGCGTTGATCTAAGAAATACTGTTCCTGCCGTTGTGCAAGATCCATCAGAAACATTTGACCTTCGGACCGGATGGCGCGCCGCACGTAACTTTGGTACGAGGGCAATGCTACGGCGACCAATATAGCCACTATCGCCAACGCGATCATAACTTCAATCAGAGTAAAACCACTACGTTCGCGCAAGATTCCTCCTAAATCAGCATGTGCTCTACCCCGCTACACGCGCAAAACGCATGTGGGGGATCCTCCGAGCGTTGACGCCATTTGCGCATCGTTTTCGCGGCCCGCTCGACACTCGGACTGAGTCAGTATGGTCTGGACCCGCAGGTTTGATGGAACAGTCCTTAAAGATCACTAGTGGCTTAGATCCGGTTTCGAGCTTGGGGCGAAATGAAAACAGCCCCGTAACCGGGGCTGTACAGTTTCTTACCGCTCGGAATTACTTACGGCATTCAGCAGGCACATATTTCCATTGCACCGAATTGTTGTTTGTTCCGCATGTCCATGAAATGCGGCCACCGGGAGTTAGCGATGGAGTTAACACAATCGATACAGCAGTGCCGATTGACGCGGACGAACCGGAGATCGCGATTATTCCGCCAGGCGTTACTGAGCCGCCAGTAACACGACCGCCCGTTGCCACAGTAAGGCCTTGGCCGGCACTGCCCAAGGTGCCGTCAGACTGTGACTTTTCTGCGACGGTCGTTTTAAAGCCACTGGCAGCAAGGATGAGTTCCGTCACCTTTGCACGGATGGTGTAGTCTGAATATGCCGGCAATGCGACCGCCGCCAGTATGCCGATAATCGCTACCACAATCATCAATTCGATCAGGGTAAAACCCCGTTGTAAACGCCTCATGTAGTCTCCCTTAAGTAATGGACGTACCAGAAATTGGGTGCCACCTAAGTTTAAAATGCAAGCTTTGTGCCCGGTCATTTCCTGTATGCAAAGTCACGCACCGCGCGGGCCGATGGCGCTCCACGGGTATCGTTTCATCTCGTGGATAGATCGATCCGTACCCACAACGTCACTAACTGACGTGAGCCTGCTGCATGGGTCAAGGTGCAGCCGCAGCATAGACGAATCATGCAAATAACATGTGAGGTTGCTACTTCATACTGCGTAACGGCCTCAGGCCTGGTGCTGGGACATAGCCACGCGCAGCCCCCGGGCCAGCGGTTATGAGCAAAAGCTACTTAACATCACTTCTGATTCCAGAAGGTACGTATACGTCCACCTATGGGCGTAGCAGGAGGTATCAGAACTGATGTGCCTGAAATCACTACCTGCTGTAGCCGACCGGCAATCTGAACGATAGCTCCCACCGGCGAGGGCGGATAGCCGCCCCCCGGATGGTCTACGCTGCGGTTAGCACTCGTCCATCCGTTGGCGATGTTATACAGCGTGATGGCACCGCCCGTGCGCAGGTCAACCGTGTATTCTCGCGCACGCCCAAGATTTCCTGAACAAACACCGGCAGCAGGCGGCGTCGGCTCGTTGGTATTGAAGAATGTAGCGTTGCCCAGTGTCACTACACTGCTGACCGTCTTTTCACCGGTCGCAAGCGTGATGTACCACCCTTTGGCGGCTGCCAACGCGTCCGTTGCCGTCTTGATTTGGCCCGCCGTTCCCTCCTGGATGATGTTGTCAGTCGTGTCAATCAAGTCTGCCTCAGTGGCCGTTGTCTCGCTAAAGCTGAAACCAGTGCTACGGTCTTTAATCATGTAGAAGCGGTTCGTCACAGCACTGACAAGAGGATGAGCAGTGTCCCCATAGCCATTAAACGGATGTTCCCGGTCTCCCGAACCAATCAGCACCGCGTCATAAGCGCCGTTAGAATCGTTGCTAAAAACGACGTCAGGCGAGAATAAGAACTTGCGCCGGTTGCCCACCGTAGGCGCTTGTGCGAAGCCCAACGATGCTAGCTTGTTGACAGTCCAGTTGGCTGGCGACACGTCATTGATATCCGCGCGCCATATATTGCCGCCCGTATCGCCGACGTAGAAACGGTCGAAGTAACCATCGCTATTCCGATCGAGGATCGCGACGTCTGACGCAATCGAATACGTCATGCCGGATACCGTCTTGAATACCTCTCCGGCCGCTAGCGTGCCCGGAGCGCCAGGTCCCGCCTGCCAGATGACGTTTCCAGTCACGGCATCGACGACGAAGAGACCGCGCCCCATCGTGTCGTTGGTGCCGACCGGGACCGGATCGAGATCTTCGACTGCAGAATCATAACCACCTCCGAAGATCAACACGGGATTGGCGGATGCTCGGATTTTGCGAACTTTGGGCTCAGACCAGGTCTGTCCGAGCTCGGCGTATCCAGCACTTGAGTTATCGCGCTTCCACATGAACTTCGGCTGATCCGGATCTGATACGTCGATCGCGTAGAGGAATCGGCCGCCACGACGCATCGAGATATAGAGATACACTTTATCGCCGTCTGCAGCGACAAATTTGCCGTCATTATTTGCGTCAAATTGGTATATACCAACGGACCCGTCCGCAAAGTACGGCTTAGGGTTCGATGCGCTCGCAGCTGGAAGATTGTCGCGCAAACGCTTAAACCGGGAGTAGAACTCTGTCGGCACGAATGCCCATTTCTCATATCCGTCGGTCGAGCTCTGGCCGCCCTTTACGGCGTGGAATAGGCCATCGTTCGCGCCGTAAAAGATGACCACATCGTTGTTATCGCCGTTGCGGTTGTAGTTCACGACTGCCGGGCGAGAGTGAAGCACATCACCGTGCACAGACGATCGGATATCAGTAAAGCTGCCATTGAGGTTTTCGTCCGTTGCGTTGTCTATCCCGCGGGCCCAATTAATTATGTCAGTCACCTCGGCAGCGTTACTTGCCGAGAATGCGGCGATGCTCGCAGACGGCACGATGTTTGTCGTGTTGAATGGATAGTTGCTGAGCAGCGCATTAGGGGTTGAGGGACACGTCCCATTACACGTATAAATCTTGCGCGTTTGAGCTGCTGTAGAGTCAGGGTTCGGATAGACGGTGCGAATACGTTGCGCGGCCCCACCTTTTTCGACAATAGGGCCATCCGGGCTGTCGGAACCGGATTGCGGATTCCCTGACGGTGAGAATGACCAAAAAGCGGAGGTGGACGTCCAGTAACTAACGCCATCGTCGACGATAAAACCCCTAGATCCTTCGGCGCGCAGCCCGTTTGAATCGGCGAGAAATAGGCTTTGCGTGGCCGAGTTGAACGCGAGCTGATACTGTTTGAGGTTTCCGAACCATCGGGGCGCACTGTCGGCGTCAGGTCGAAAACCGCCAAGGTACACTTGATTGAGGTTAGTGCCGCGAACATTCACCGACACAGGCAACGTCACGGAAGCGAATACGCTGTTAACACTTTGCACTTCATTGAACACGGTTTTCAGGGCATCGGCCAGCGCCGCAGTACTGGTAGCAGCAAAGTAGCGGCCATGCCCCTGATTTGCCATGCTCTCAAGTAAAACAATGTTCGCTGTGTCGTTTCCCGTCACGTGTGCTGGGTCATAGACGTTAACCGTGTATGTGATGACATTTTGCTTGCCTGCTAGATCGCTGACATCCGTCTGATATAGAAACCGCGCGTACTCATCCCCAATGTTTCCCTGTGCCGTGTTGTTGGTTAGAGGGATCGTGCTGATTGCGCCCGCGCCGCCGACATTGCTAAGCAGCGTGCTCGCACTAGGGTTGCCGCTATCGGCACCTGATTGGGGCAAGCCATTGCTAACATAGATGACATAGTTTTTTTGGCACGCGTCAGAAATCGGACTTATGTATGTGCTGCTTGACGCGGAGGTGAAGGCGTTTCCCGCAAGCGCACCCGCAGTGTTCGCAGTGCTGTTACCGGTGTAATCGCGCTTATAGTGATGTGGCATCGTCTGTCTCGTCACCACCCGACGTCATGTCTATACCGCTCTCCAACGTAACGTATGACACGCCGAGGCCACTGCTAGCGTTAGCGCCTCCACAGGCGTTCACTTGCTTATGACAGCCTGATCGGGAATCAAAAAAAAGCCACCGATGAGGTGGCTTGAAAGCCTCGCTCGCGCGAGACGGGGGAGACCGGCGTATTGCAAGCGTGGTGGCGAAAACTCCTCGAGTTGCGGGTTAAACGATGCGATCTCGTTTTGGTATCGTGCGCATGCACGAACCGAAATCTTCAGAAAACTTGGCTGGATGCTCTGGTAGGCTTAAGAGCGTATTTACGAGGCCTTCATCATGCTCTGTCTTCAGATACTTGTTGCCCGACGGCGTAAACGCGACGACCACGCGTAAGCGTCGGCGCGACACGTCGACGAAGAAATTCGATTTCCCAGCTTCTATATCCGCGATAGCCTGTGGCTGCGTGAGCATCCAGCTAGTTCCGTTAAGACTTACGCCGCCGACGCTACGCAATTGTTCGAACGGATTTTGTCTCGGCAATTTACCAATGCACATAATTTGAATGTTCGCAGCCATTTCGTCTCCCTTTATCATCTGTTCACTATTACCGCATCGCCACTCCTGTGGCAAAGACGTTCGCAAGTGTTGTGCCAACTCATCGCGCTCAACTCCGATGAACATCCAATATTCACACGAAGAAAAGTGGTTCTGAGGGTACAAAGCGCTGCGGTCCAAAGGTAGGCTTCACGCGGTGTGTGTATTACGTCACTTCGTATGAAAGCTTGACTTTGTTTGGCCATGCTTTGACAGCTTAAAAGACGCCAGTAATACGAAGACGATAGTAAACTTACGACCCAGCGCTTCCTTCTTAAATCAGCTGCGATCGCAAGTATGAGGAAAAGCCTTGTCAACCTGCCATGACACGACGCACGGCGTTGTCGACTATCAGGAGTTTGAACGGTCGCCCGATCCTACGCCGTCACGTGCGTTGTCCGAACAGGAAGTCGAACTTGTTACCGGTTACGTTGAGCACGCGGGAGCGCTGCTGCAACGCTACTCGCTTATAGAGTCGACGCACGGCGACTCACCGGCCGTGCTTGACGCTTTGTTTGCGAGGTGGCTCGACGATTCCACGCCCGATAGACCCAGTGAAGAACTTGTATGCTTAAGTCTCGGTTCTGCATTCGGGTCTTACTTTGTTCGAACCAAGCAGATGCAGTGGCGAATTGCGCAAGTCAATGATGAAGAGGTCACTCTGGCCGTGGTGCATGAAGCGTCACAAATTGCGGTGTATCCCATAGCATCGGTCCAAAAGCGCATCTACTCGCGGGCCACTGGCTTCTTCGAAGCTATAGCAATATTGGTTTGCGACAAATTTAAGCCGGAGCAGCATTAATCGACTACTGGACTCAAGACACACTTACGCAGGAGACGATGCGTGAACTGTTTGGACTCAAGCATCGCTCCAATTGGTCTCGGCCACTTGCGGTGTCTGACTGTCCCTACAGTAACGAATTCGAGTTTGCGAAGTCACGTCTGCGATATACATGGGTAGGAAGTGACTCGTTCGCCACAGTGAGGAACCTCGTCGTGAACAGGTGATCGGCACGCAGTTCGCATGCGCATCGGTTCACAGTCCACCTCGTCCTTTTGCATTGCGGGTCGGTTAGCCTTCACCTGTGATTTCAGCGCTGGCACGTCAGGTGCATCACCCGCACTTAGCCGCAAACCAACGCGACAGGGGGATAAACGAGCTCGATATTTGGCCCCTCGTCTCGCGATATGCCAAGCGTGGTAAGCGATTTGCGCAACATGTTTGCATACGCCTACGTCGAGATCAGCGCGCTTTATTCTTACGGTTGAAGTGACCGGCGATCGTCATAGTTCGAATGCACGCGCGACGTCAGTCAACCTCTCCTGAACGGATGTGACTGATGAAAGTGTTCTGGTCGGGCCGAGCTAGGTTGACGAAAGCATTTCAACCGGTCAAAGGCTGCTGGCTGCCCCACCCGTTTAAGTGTCGTCATCGCGCGTCGTTCAATGCTGACGGACGGAAACATAACGGGACGAAGCGCTAAGCCGGGCGAAGTCAACGTTTATTCATTCTGATGCAGGCTCGTTATCGCTCGTGTCTTGTATAAGTCTGACGGAATTGCGTGATAAGTAGTGGTCCCCAATGAACTCGCGGCATAAGTTGAGGCTGTAGCCGCTAATTTTTACTATCTTGGTCCCCATACATGAATCGGTGACGTGCGTGACTTCAAGGCAGCACCGAAGAATCCGTTCCGCGTAAAGCTCGCACTTCAGTTCCATAACTGCGCCAAGTGGCAGCGCGCTGTTGGACATGATAAGGAAGCCTTGTGTGCTCATGTTCTCAATCAGGCACGGTAGCCAGCCCCTCGCGGACGAAATCCATGCCCTTCGGGTAATCGGTACACGGGACTCGTCACGCAATTGTGCTTTCTGTGCAGTGGTGAATTCGCTGCCACACAATACGATTCCCTTGTCACACCTGACTGCTTCTACCATGAGCCGACCGCCGATGACGTTGGAATGTGGCTGCTGCCAGCACGCAGTGGAGTCGGCGAAGCGGAGATCATGCCTTGGAGCATCAGCCTGGCGACAGCCTGATGATTCTTGCTTCCGACTTGTACTGTCCTCAAGCCGAATTGGCTCGATACCGTCATCATGCGCTCCACGACGACATATCTCGTATAGTAAATGGCGCCATCGTCGATGTAGCTCACGACGTACAGCTGATCTCCATACATTCTACTTCCCCCTATAACTGCGCATCGAAGCGACCTTACTCGATGTTGCGAGCGATCGCCGTGTCTCGACAGCAATGTCAAGATCCCGACACTTTGGATGTGGTTGCAGGCGCGCCGACTGTGTATGACGTCAGCATTGCAAGTCTCATGCCTGATGCAAGCCCCCGCGTCGGACGCCAAAGTCGACCTTCAGTCGGCCATCTGTCCGGTGAAGCGGGTGACCGCGGGGCGAACTGATTACATAGCGTGCTGGCACAGCGTATGTCTAGCTTGCCCGAAGATTCGGTTGGGAGCTTTTGATGCTGTAGCTGGCGCGATTATGCTGCGCGCGTAGGTCATAACGTATGTCGCTGGTTTTTGGTTCGACACGATTGCGAACGTTTCGTCGCACGGTGTCCGCGGACCAACAGCGCAAGGCGCCCGTGTCAGGTCTTGCATCGACCAGTAGAAGATTGTTAATTGCATCATTCGCGATTGCACGCTGACGGAAATACATGAGGCACATACTTGCTTGCGGGTACCGTCAGTCGACGCGCTGCTGGCACAAGTGCTAGCCCCGATGCAACGATTGCTTGTCCGACATTACGATTAGTGCCGCCAGCAGATACGAGGATTCCGAGGACCTCACGCGCATGGCGTTAGGTCTTTTATTTCTCCGGTTTCGATCAACGGGCGCCATCTCGCTTGATTTAGCCACCACTTACGGGGCCCGGGCGCACCACTGCTACAGACGGACGAAGTAACCGCTAAAAGCGACCACGACACTCGGGTCCATGCTTGAATGGCAGTTATCGGACGGGAAAGGCAAGGTGGCGCCGAGGCAGCGGTTCCGAGCGCCCGCCTAGCCCAGTTCTTATCCGGCATTTCGCCGCTCTTGTCGGTACGTTCCGACGTGCCGATAGGCATCGCTTTGATAGACGCCAGCCGGTAAGCGTCCGTATGGTGGAGTTCGTGCGTGGTTTCTACTTACTTTGTCGTTGGGCCAATCGGTCGACAATGAAGCACCGGACCTTATTGGCAACGACGGCAAGGTCGCGCCGAACGAAGGTGACTTCGCGCTCGTACGCAAATTCCGGACGCTTCGCTCGGCCCGTAATTTCTATTACTTGATGCAGGGCCGATACGGCGTGCAGAAGCTCCACATGTGCTTTCATTCCTATCAGGCAGACCAGGATGGGCAAAATGTTAACGACGTACCCTGCTGAGACGCTGGAAGTAGCAGACTTCCGCGGCATTGCTCGGCCCGCGGGTGAAGCCAGGCGCCGGTGTCGCCTGCCGACGTCCGGGGATTGCGCACGAAGCGGCGGCGTCTAGGCACCACATGAACACGACTGGACTCGCGACGGCATTTGCGCGAGGAGCGGTGAACGAGCGTGTTCAATCCCATGGAGTCAGGTGCGCAAACCATTGCGCTGCCACTACTTTATCGGCCTTTGTCCACGAGCCGAGGCGGATTGTTAGCGCCTTAAGCTAATCAACGTCAGATCGGTGCGTGCGCAGGATGAGAGGCTCGCCACCCCATCTTCCACCCACACTGTCGTAGTACCGCTGGGCTTCTTCCAGCGTCGCAAAAGTTCTCAGCCCTGAGATGTTTTCGTTACCCTGCGTTATGCTGTCCCCATCGGTCAAGTAAGAAGCCCGGCCACCAATCGGGCGTCCCACTTCGAAGTAATACACTCGGCCCATCGCGCGCAAGTATCCGCCCGTCAAAGAGTATGGAACAAACTAGACGTCGCGATAAAAATTTTAATGACAGTCTCTGCGAATCGCAACATGACTGCGATTGTCCTGGCCACTGCCCGCAGTTTGCCGCCTTGCAGCCGGACTACCCTCGGGCGGCTTTCCGGAAACTGGCAAGAGAATCTCGCGCGGAGGAGATGCTGGCCTGAGCAGCCCCGTTCCCATGTGACATTCATCACCTACTGCTTTCGGCTGCGACCACACCCTATAAGCATTACGTTTCGTGCCGTTTGCGCGTTCGTTTTGGTGTCCATGTCCTGCTCGCGCCTTATCCTCGCAAACGTCTTTTTCAGATCCGTTGCTGCACTGGGAGTGTAACGAAACGTCTTATCCAGTATCGATTTCATCAATAGGATTGATCAAGCTCCAATTGGCGATGCGCATCTTCCGAGGGCGGCATGCCACTCACATTCTTTCAGCGCTGCGTCTCAAAGTAAACTAAAACGCACTAAAACAGAACTGGTAGCAACCGCCGCGTATCCAAAATACAACTGCACTTAGAGTCACAGAATGATCTGGGTGATTTGTTCTTGCTTTGAACCACGTCATCCGTAATTGCGTAGGGGCCATACTCACCCATTTTCTCTCCGCCTGACATGTTCGAAACCCCGTCAGGGCATGTCAGGATTGTCGACCTCCCGCAGGCGCGCAGTTGCTGACGATACCGAGACCTTCGAGTCCGCTTTCAGGACCCTCATCGTCGGAAGGCGTTTCGCGCGCGCGCCGAATTTAAGAACCCGACTGCGTTGATGTATCTCGTGGTTTTGGCTCACCGGAGCAAACAAGCCCGCACTGGACGGGCGGCGTTAGAAACGATTCTATCGTCGACGGCGCAGATGTCTATGAAATTGAATTATGTCAGGCAAACATAATCGACAACTTCTTTTTATCCGACCTCCGATCAGAATCAATGAAAGATGTGTCCCCAGCTTCCCCTGTGATACGCCGCGTTCGTATATTACCTTCAACGCGTGCATACACTAAGCTTCGTGGGTCATTGTTCGCCGCCGGTTATCACGACGAACGCGAAAGCATGCTGAAGCTTGGTTTTGAATCACAGGGCTTTCATGTCGGCGACATGAAGCACATTGAATTCGTCACATACAACGCTGAGTCTGTCGCGCAGACAGGGCACCGCTGCAACCATACGTGCACGACCGACCGTGCCGAACGAAAAACTCGAGTTTCTAGTTGACCAATCGTGCAACGAGCTTGAAGATCGCGCACGTTCGCTCGCAGGATTGCTATGCACTTCATCAGTTCGCCGTGATTATTTGCTAACAGTGGGACCTAATAGACACGGGAGTTTGGAGCCGCTTGATAATATCATTCCGATTGGAGGGAACTGGTCTTGGTTGTACCACGCGGATTATCCGAGCAACGGCTTGTCGAGCTCATCATAGAGCGTTGCCGATTTTTTGGGCAAGCCACGAACATAAGGCTTATGCCGGCATTACCGGACGGGCGTCTCGTATTCGTCGAGATGGGAAATACAAAAGAGAGTCATCAAGTGTCGCGCGCCATGGTGGAACCGTGTTTGGATACCGGACCACCGCCATTCGCCTGGCCTACTTCGGTCAACGCAGTCCTTCGGGACGTTGAAAAGATATTGCCAGTTCTGAAAGCGCAAGCGACGAAGCATTAGGAGGCCCACACCGTCCTAGGCGCAGGTGCGCCGCGGGCGTCAAGAGCAGGGTACCAATCGTTTCAACGGCGCTTCATCCAGCCGATCCACCAGTGTTTGTTGTGGACACCATACATCGCACTATATCAGAGGTTCTTTGGAGGAGTTGTCAGCGAGCGTATTGCGATTGTCGACCGGGGTGAACGTGAAGCCCTTTGCGGCGTCGTGGCCCAGCACTAATCTAATGCCGATTGCCGGGCTGAGCTGGTGCGATTCCACCAGCTTTACACGTTGTGACAAAAGCGCGTTCAGTCGATTCGCCTGCTCTTGTTCGCCGCTTCGGTACTGTATTTCAGTGACCTTTTGCGTATACGGTACCTGATTCGTCAATCTGGCGATGGCATACCCTTTCTTTTGCAGGGAAGACGATGTCCGCTTGGCTAGCCCCGTCACGCCGCTGCCATTAGTCACTTCTAACCTCAGCCCAGGCTGCAAGATTGGCGTCCTAATGTGGCGAGTAGGCGACTCGGGCGTGGACGCAGCCTGACGCAGCTCGAAAATGTTCGGCGCGACCGTTAGGAGACGCGGCATTAACGGATCCGTTTCCTTTTCTGCCTCGGCTGTGAGCGCCCGGTCGTGAGCCGCGGCCAGTGGTGCAGTTGCCGGAATGAGCGCAGCATCGACGAGACGTTTTTGCGCAGTCTTCATGTTTCGTCGCGCTCGCTCATCTTCAGGATCAAGTTCTGACGCGACCTTCAGCGCGGAGACGGCGTCGGCGTTTCGACCTTGTAATACGTACGCATAACCAAGATTGTTATGGATGTGCGCGGCACCGGGGGCTAATGACGAAGCGGCTATCAATTCGGTAATGGCCTGCTCGTGTTTGCCTTGGCTGGCAAAGATAACACCCAGCGCGTTGTGGGCTTCTGCATTTGCGGGGTTTAGTTCGAGCGCCCTGCGATATGCCGCGATTGCCGCGTCGTATTGAAGTCGGTCTTGATGGGATCGGCCAGTTCTGTAATTGGCTTCAGAGGATGTCGCATGTTCTTGCAGTGACTTACGATATGCCACTATTGCAGCGTCGTATTTGGCCGAATCTTGAGCCGCGATGCCATCAGCGCTGTTCGAACTCTCTGTACCGTGCGTCACTCTCGACACGGGAGCCGTTGTTAGTGCGCTGAGAGCCGTACTAATATTCTTGATAGGCGCGCAGCCACTCGCGAAGACTACACCACACATGATAGTAAGGCTTTTCAGGGGCCAGTTGTGCACTTTTTTCTCCTTGGTCATTGGCTGGTCAAGCCAACTGCGCACGCAGCTGCTTATCGAAGACGCATCCATCTGTTAAATGTATAAGAGCACTGTCAGTGCTGTCCCCCGAGCATTGGTAGGATCACTCGGTAAATTTGTACTCCGGCCGGCCCAAGGATAACCATACTGATCGCTGGAAAAATACAAAGTATCAATGGGAAGAGCATTTTTGTCGGTAACTTTGCCGCCATCTCCTCGGCGCGTAATTGACGTTTGTGACGCAAGTCGTCGGAGAACACCCGTAAGGAATCGCCAATGCTCGTTCCGAATTTATCTGCTTGGGATAGCATCGTTGCAAAGGTCTTCACCTCTTCGACACCGGTGCGCATTGCAAGATTGCGCAAAGCCTTTTCCCGTGTACTACCGGCGCGCATTTCCAAGTTGGTCAAATGGATTTCTTCCGTAAGCGCGCGACTTTTAATCTTGATCTCTTCGGCTACTCTCACCAATGCAGCGTCTAATCCCAACCCGGCTTCGACGCAAACCAGCATCAGATCAGCGGCGTCCGGAAAGTTATCGAAGATTTCCCCTTGTCGTGCTTTGACGGCACGCCGCAGTGCAATATTTGGCAAATAACAGCCAATCATCGCTATGATTAGTAATACGAACAATAGAGTGTCCACTTCCAGGCTTGTGCCCGTGACTTGCAACGCGATGTAGGCGATGATAGTGAAAACCAGCGGCAGTACAGTCTTAGCGGCGTAAAAAAACACCGGCGCGTTCGTGCTGCGAATACCCGCATTTATGAATCTCACACGGACTGGCGAATCCTCCCATTTACCTTCAGGGATCGATAGCTTGGCTAATGGGTTCGCGAGGCCCACTACCGTCTGCACCCAATTATTCTTTTCTTGTGGCCGAGCGAGTTCTTGCAAACGGCGCTGCGACTTATTAGGGATTACCCAATTCAGCAAAACCATGGTGCTTACGGTTATCAGAAAGAACATCAGGCCAGCATAGATCAACATGTTTTGGAGTCCTCAGTAACTCTCGGCTCAGACACGAATCTGGACGAGCTTGTACAACCAGATTGCCCCCACACTCATCATGACCAATAGCGTGTTTGTGATCTTTATACCGACCGGGTCTGTCCACAAAATACTAATGAAATCATGATTGGCGAGGTTCATGAGACCGGCGAGCGCAAATGGCAATGTACCTAACACCCAAGCTGACATCCGGCCTTCTGTACTAAGGACTTTTACTTTGCCTTGAAACTTCAGGCGGTCTCGAATTAAGCGACTCAAATTGTCCAACAGCTCGGTCAAGTTGCCACCAGCCTCACGCTGCACTAAGACTGCGACGACAAAGTAGCGCATGTCCGTAATCGGCACTCGTTCGGTGAGGTTACCCAACGCTTGTTGCATCGAAACACCGAAGTTCACCTCGTCGTGCGTGACGCGAAGCTCAGCAGCGATTGGATCGGCCATCTCCTCACCTGCCATCTGCAGAGCTGAAGGAAGTGCGTGTCCGGCGCGCATTGCCCGGCCAATAAAATCCAGCGTATCCGGTAGCTGTCGCTCCATGCGAAGTAATCGCCTTTGGCGCTTCCATCGTATGTAACCTAAGGGCGCAAACGCAGCAACAATGGAAACTCCTACTTGGCCTAAGGAGGATATGTTCACAAATTCGAGCACCATGTACATCCCGAGCAAAGACAAGAGCGAAATGAATAGCAACTTTGCTACTGTCCATTCGGACCCTGATTGCAAAAGCACGCGATCTAGCATGCTGATTCTAGGAACAGCGAGAAGACACCGCTCTATTGCTGGTACTTGGCTGAGCATGCGGGTTTTCAACACGGAGGCCTGCTGACTCATATCTGAACCGGCCGATAAGGCGCGCAGGCGCTGCTCTATCTTCTTAGCATCCGGTCCTTTATATGAGTTCCACATCATGTACAAGCCTTCGAATAGCAGGACTACTGCGACGAAAGCCATGATGCCGAAAATCGGAAAAAAACTCATGCTTAAGAGGTTCATACCGTTTACTCGTATCGCTTACTGGCGTCGAACATTGTGTCTGGCAAGTTAATGCCGTGGTTGCGTAGCTTGTCCGCGAATTTTGGTCGAATGCCGGTTGCCTGAAAGTGGCCAGTTACTTTGCCATCCGGATCTACACCCTTCTGCGAAAAGGCGAAGATTTCCTGCATGGTAATCACGTCGCCTTCCATGCCAGTGATCTCTTGGATGCTCGTTATCTTGCGCTGACCATCTGGCAGCCTGTTGCCTTGCACGATGACCGTGATCGCCGATGCGATCTGTTGTCGCGCCGCCTTGTGCGGTAGATTGATGCCCGCCATGCCGACCATGTTTTCCAGCCGGGAAATCGCATCGCGTGCGTTGTTCGCGTGAATAGTCGTCAGCGAACCTTCGTGGCCCGTATTCATCGCCTGCAACATGTCCACCGCTTCAGCGCCCCTCACTTCGCCAATTACAATTCGGTCAGGCCGCATCCTTAGAGCATTGCGTACCAACGCCCGTTGGTTGACTTCGCCTTTGCCTTCTATGTTGGCCGGACGCGTCTCCAGTCGGATGACATGTTCCTGTTGCAATTGCAGTTCCGCTGCATCTTCAATGGTAATGATCCGCTCTGTTTGCGGTATGAAACCCGAAAGGATGTTTAAGAGCGTCGTTTTGCCCGAACCGGTGCCTCCGGAAATAATCATGTTGATCTTCGACTTAGCTAAACCTTCGAGCATAAGCGCCATGTCGGGTGTAAGCGACTTGTATCCATTCACGAGGTCAGACATCTTCAGCGGGATCGCGGCGAACCTTCGGATCGACACCATAGGTCCATCTAGAGCGACCGGCGGAATAATTGCGTTGACGCGTGATCCATCCGGCAATCTCGCATCCACCATTGGACTGGATTCATCGATGCGACGACCAACCCGTGAAACGATCTTGTCGATGATTCGCAGCAGGTGAGTTTCGTCGGAGAATGTAACATCCGTCAGCTCAAGCCGCCCCCGCCGCTCTACATAGATCTGGTTATAGCTATTGACCAGAATGTCGGAAACGGACGGATCCGCCATTAAAAGCTCGAGCGGTCCGAGACCAAGCATCTCATTTTGTATATCACGAACCAGCGTCCGCCGTTCCACATCATTAATCTGAGCCGGATTTTCGGTAAGCAATACCTCGACGATGCCAGCTATCTCTTGCCGTAGCCGCGCTTCCGACATCGATTCCAATGCAGCGAGGTCAACCTTCTCAAGAATCTGCAGATGGAGCTTATTTTTTAATCCAACGTAGGCCTCGGCTGCTGCGGCTGTCATACGTGCTGGCGTCGGTTGCCCCGTCACCGTTACCACAGGCTTGAGCTTGTCGTGTCTTTCAGCCAGTAATCCCCTGAGATCGCTCGTGCCCATCGTGTGCTCCTTTTTTGGATGCGACGCTTAATGTCTCAACAACCGGCTCAACATGCCGTTGTTCACCTGATCTGTCTTAGGCAACAACGACTCCGCCAAATCACTAATCGCCTTCAGTACGAAGCTTGACTTCGAAACTGTGGCTAACGGGAGGCCCTGATTGACGGCTTTCGCTACTTCTTTATATCCGTTCGGTATCGTGTGCATTTTCGCTATGCCGAGGCTCGCGCGAAGGTCACTTAAGCCGATTTCGCTGTTCTTCCAGAAGCGGTTGACCAGCAGCTCGACTTTGTCCTGCGCATATCCCAATGAGCGAAATACGGTCATCATGCGATTCGCATTGCGTACATAAGGCAGCATCGTTTGTACGACCAAGAAAATGTTATGAGCTCGATCGAGTGCCTTGATGGTTAAGTCATCGAGGTTCTTACTTAAATCTAAAAGGATGAAATCATAATGATTAGCCGCCACATTTAGTATCGCGTCCAAGTGCTCTGGCTTCACTTGCAATGACTGCGCAGGGTCGTCAGGTGCGGCCAGTATTTCGTAATTCGATGTGATCTGTACAACCGACGCGCTCAAAAACGACGCATCGAGGCGGGAGAGATTACGTGCGACCTCGGCAATGTCAGTCGTTGCTTTTCGGTCGTGCACCGTCAGGACCGCCTCTCCGAGCTGTAAGTTCAGGTCTATCAGTAATACCTTCTTATCTTGTGACGCTAACTGGTAGCCGAGATTCGTGGCAAGAAACGTAGAGCCGCTGCCGCCTTTGCACGATACGAACGCCAGTATTCTGCCGCTGCGTTGCGCACTCCGTAGCCCCAACTTTGACTCCGCGCGCGCGAGTGCCGCTTCTAATACGACCTTCGTGACAGGTGATGGTAGGACTTCGCGCACTCCAACGCGCATAGCGTTGATGAGAAGCTCCGAAGTTTGTTGCGAGCACAACATAATCACGATCATCTGTGGATAGTGCGTCGTCACGAACTCGATGGGTGCCAGTTCACTCGCATCGTGATAAAGGCCTTGCACGATAATGATGTCGGGGCGATCTTGTTCGGCGACTGCGCGTACTTTGCTGATACCGCCTTCGTGGCACACGATGACGCGCGGAGGATTAGTTCTCTCCATTATCAAGCTTAAATCGTGGAGAGACTTCGTACTGGGCGAGATGACGGCGATCTTCATTGTGATTCCCGTTATAGTTAGCTGCACACCGAATTGCTGTTTGGGTCTTGCCCCATTATTTCGCGTGGCAAATAAGTAGAAAACCCCGGCATTGGAATCGCTGCGGCACTGGCGAAGCCGATAGGCGAAATCCATTGGTAGTTTAGGCCGGTGATTGTCACGTTCACGCCCGCACAGTTCGTGTGGTCACAGGCCGCACTGACAGCTCCCGTTGCATCGTACCAATCGATCTGAAGGTTGGCGCCAGATAACTGCGGCACGAACTTCTGCATGCTCGCGAGCACCGCGGCGGCGCCTTTATCGCACACCACCGACACTCTTGCGCCCCAACGGGTCGCTTCGTTCGCCGCATTCCAAGTCCATGACATGCGCGCGAAATCCAAGATGCCCAGGAAGAACGTCAAAAAAACAATGAGCACCAAGGCGAACTCGACGATCGTAGCGCCCCGTTGCGTCTGTCTCATAGTGGCGCTCGCATCGTCGCGGTGATATCTGCGTACGTAATATTGCCGAAGTTCAATCCGAAAACGCTGGCAAACAAAGGAACGAACGTGTA